>Ga0079226_10002513_pt1 | contig 14173 bp, 10 predicted proteins | sample Poulit2014_FD_76345 | JGI IMG/M metagenome (GOLD analysis project Ga0079226, IMG submission 76345) | Agricultural soil microbial communities from Georgia to study Nitrogen management - Poultry litter 2014 | ecosystem: Environmental > Terrestrial > Soil > Agricultural land | place: USA: Georgia... | reverse complement strand
GAGAATTAACCATATCAGAAAGGGGTTCTTTTTTCATCACCCAATGGGTGAAAAATGAATCAAACAAATAGTTGTTAGGACAACGTTAGTTACCATTATTAGAAAAAGTGTGAATTATTCAGGGTGAAGGTAAATAAATATTTTTTTGCACTTAAAAAACAATTTAAACTCACGATATATTTATTAGGAAAATATCATCTAGGAAAAACCTTTATGATAAAATAAGTATGCATAAAATAATCAAATAAATTTAATAATGCTTTCTGACGGAGGACTCATATTGAAATTAGACAGTCATTCAAATTCAAGAGATGAAAAACAAGATTTAATCGTAAAATTAAATAAAAGTAAAAAGTATATTTACAAATTATCAAACTATGACACTTTAACAGGCTTGCCGAACCGAAAGAACCTTGTTAATACATTAAATGACTCAATAAAAGAAGGGAATATAGATGGAAAAGCTATATTCCTTATGGACGTTGATCGTTTCCATTCAGTTAATGAATTATATGGAAGAGAAGTTGGAGATAAGCTCCTTAACCAATTAGCGGATCGCATGCAAAAGCTATTTGGAAAAAATACCGTCTTTTATAATGGAGAAGATGAGTTATACATTGTTTTAGAGAACATTCCTTACTTTGAACTCAGACAATTCGGAAGTGAAATTCAAAATGCAACGGCAGAACCCTTTGAAATCGATGGGCGCCGATTATATATTACGGTAAGTATTGGAATGAGCCACTATCCAATGACTGGGCAAGAGATTGAAACACTCCTGCTCCAAGCAGAAATCGCAATGTTTAAAGTGAAAAATAGTGGAAAAGATGGTCGTCAAGTTTTCCTTTTAGAAGATGCTGAAATTGTCCGAAGAAAAAGACAGCTTGAATTCGGGCTAAAAGAAGCACTTGAAAATGCAGAAATGTTTTTAGTGTACCAACCCAAAGTCATTTTGCATACTGGAAAAGTCTATTCGGTAGAATCACTTTTAAGATGGCAACATCCAAAATTAGGCTTAATTTCCCCCAGTGAATTTATTCCGATTGCCGAAGAATCTGGGATTATCATGGACATCGGTTACTGGGTCATTGATGAAGCAGTGCGTAAGACGAAAGAATGGCACAATCTTGGTTACAAAATTGGCACGTCAGTGAATGTTTCAGCCGTGCAGTTTAGTGATCGAGAATTGGTGAGTCGTATAGTTGAAACGTTAGAAAAATACGACTTAAATCCGAAATATTTGATTATTGAAATTACAGAAAGTGTGACTCGAGACCACGGTTATGCCGAAGAAATCATTCGTAACTTGCATAATGAAGGTCTTAAAGTTGCAATTGACGACTTTGGAACGGGGTATTCTTCACTCGGATTACTCAACAATATGTACATCGACATGATCAAAATTGATCGTTCATTTATTTTTGATGTTCCAACGAATTCAAAAAATGTTTCACTAGTTAAGGCTATGATACAAATGGGCAAGAATTTAGAATTTGATATTTTGGCTGAAGGCATAGAAACGTCAGAACAATCCGATTTTCTCATAGAAAACAAATGTGAATTTGGGCAAGGTTTTTATTTTAGTAAACCCATCACGTCAGATGAATTAACAGATTACCTACAATTAAATGAGTTGATTAAATAAATCAGCTTTCAAATTGCGAAAAAAAGATGAGGACTTCATTAGAGGAATCGTTGACATAGTACGTAAAGAAAGCTAAAATGAATTTTAGTATACAAATTTGTATTTCGGGGTGAAGTTAAGGATGGGAAAAAATGATTAGCAGACGCAGAAAATACTTTGCATGGGCTCTTTATTTACCAGTATTAGCAGCAGTTTTATTACAGGTATTCATGCGATTTGATTTTAATGATATGTTATCTTTGGATTATGGGTTGTTTTTATTACTGGCTGTTGCAGTAGCAATGTCGCCAATTCGAACAGAAGATTCTGTTTTCTCTTTAGTAACTGGAATATCAGTGGTTGCATTTGTCGTATTTGGGATAATTCCTGAAATTTTCATTTCATCGATTGCTTTTTTATATGTACTTTTTCGATCGGATGTTCGCTGGGATCAACACCATCGCTATGCAATGAATTTATTAATGGTTATTATAATGTCAAGTGTATCTGCTGGGGCATATTATTTAACGGAAAACTATTTGATTGGAATCACTGACTATTATTACGGAATCATTCCGATTATTGTCTATATGTTTGTACATATACTTACTAATCAATTATTCATATATGTTGCCCAAAAATATTACTACAACATGGAGAATGCTACGTTTTTCAATGAGTTTTTAATAATAACTTTCAATATGTCAGCAATTTCATTGCCATTTTCTTACATATTACTTTCTATCTATAATGTCATGGGAGCCTTTGGTATCTTGGTAGGTGCAATACCTTTTATAACAATTTCCTTTGGAGCAAAATATTACTACCAAAGTAAAAGTAGGAACGCTATTTTAACAGACTTAAATGAATATTCACGCAAATTAAATGAAAAGAAAAGTGTCGTAAGTGTTGTTGAAGCATTTAATCGATACTTATTAAAAATTATCCCGTCAAAAAATATTTTGTTTTTTGAAACAACGGATGAAGAAAATCTGGTTGTATTGAAAAAAATATTTAATAATGATCAATTAATTGAAGAACACAATCAAAAGATAAAACTAAGTGAGGGGTCTATTGTCCTGACCGCACTAAAAACACAGGAAGTACAAATGTTTTCTAGAGCAAAAGAATGGGAAGTATTATTCTCAAAAGATGTAGAACTTCATACAGAAAGTGGTGTAGTTTTACCGGTCCATATATTAAATCGGAACATTGGATTTATTGTAGTCTCTCACATCCATCAATCTGTGTATGATGAATTCTTAATATCTTTAATTGAATTGTTTTATAAATACTTTTTAATCGTATTAGACAATGCGAATAATTTTGAGCGATTAAAAACATCAAGCATTACAGATTATTTAACAAAGCTACCGAATTCACGTGGCTTTAGAGACGAAATGGAAAAAAGTGAATCTTCAAATGAGTATGATTCCTTATCAGTAATCGTTATGGATTTGGATTATTTTAAAAAAATAAATGATGATCATGGACATGAAGCTGGAAACTATGTTCTTAAACAGGTTGCAGAAATTCTAAAAGAATTTGTGGATGACAATATTTATGTTGCTCGTTATGGAGGAGAAGAGTTTATTCTCTTATTAAAAAATTACGGGAAAGAGAGTGCATACACAAAAGCAGAACAAATTCGATCGAAAATTGAAAACACCCTTTTTGTACCTCGTCATTCCATTTCGACAGATAAAAATCCGAAAATTTCTGTAACTGCAAGTTTAGGTGTTGCGACATATCCAGATGATTGTGATGATTTATATGAATTAATAACTTTAGCTGACCGAGTAATGTACCTCGAGTCTAAGAGAAGTGGCCGTAATCGAGTCGCCGAATTTCTTAGAGAAAGTTAATTGGTGACACGATGTTAAAGAAATATAAGAAACAGCTAAAAAGTGAATCTGGAGTAACCCTTGTGGAACTCTTAGCAGCGATAACGATATTATCTTTATTCGTTACTGCTTTTTTGGCTTTCTTCACACAAGCTGCGAATACAAACAATATTACGAACGAAGTAAACGAAGCAACCTTTATTGCGCAGGAAGAGATGGAACGAGTGACGCATCATGCTACAGAAAATACTGTTGAATCTTATGTGAAGCCAGAAAATAAGAATGGATTTGAGATAGAAACGAAAATAACTCCAGCCGAAGATTCTGACTTACAAAAAATTGTAGTAACAGTTTTAGAGGGAGGTAAACTTCGTGCGAAAATGGAAACAAGATTGCCTTTTGCAGAAGAATCACCTGAGTAATAATGAATCGGGTATTACCTTAGTTGAACTATTGGCGGCAATTTCAATACTTATGATTCTTGTTTTAGTTATGGGTTCCTTCCATATTTTTGGGTTACGTCAATTTAATAATCAAACTGAAGCAGCAAGCCAAGCCAATGATTTGAGTTATGCCTTGACTGTCCTTTCAAATGATATTCGAAAAGAGTCTTATGCTAGTTTAGCTGAAAGTGAAGTAAACGAAGGAGAAGTAGAAAACATCATTCGTTTCAATGATGGACCAACTTTTAAAGTGGATAGTAACATTCTGAAAAAGGATGATTTTACAGTTGTAGAGCAAGTCAAGGAAATGAAAGTAACTCGAAATGATTCAGAAAAAAGTATTGATGTAGAATTGACAGGAACAGACTTACAAACGAGCAGCAAAGTTTATAGAACAACGATTTACCCAAGGGGGGGGAGTCAGATGTTGAACCACAAGATTAAAAACGAAGAAGGTAGTGGATTAATACTGACTTTAATGGTGGTGTTAGTTCTGTCGGTATTGGGAGCTTCCGTAGCTACAATGACAATGGGAAGCACTCGTTTAGGACACGCAACCCAAGACAGTAACTCAGCCTATTACATAGCCGAAGCCGGAGCCAATATGGCTTATGAAGAAATACGTCAAGGTGTTGTAAATGCATATAACAATAATAATGAATTGGGTGTTCAAGCAACAATCGATTCATTGCCAGATAAATATAATAATTTTGACATGCAATCTGGACATCAACCAGAAGCACATGTATCTGTAAGTGAATCGGAAACCGAAGGCGATAAAAAAATATATACAATCACTTCTACTGGGAAAATAGGACCTAGTTCTAGAACAGTTACTCAGAAGTTTGTGTTGACTTGGAAAGACAAATCAATAGGTGGTGGAATTCCAAATATTCCAGTAGGGGCGTCAATTATAGCGAAAAATCAAATTGACTTCAAAGGTGGGTCTATTGAGGGTGATATATATCTAGATTCTTTGAGTAAAGAATCATTTTTACTTTATAATTCGGGGCTAACATTACCTAATAAAATATATACGAACTATACAGGTTCTGTTGAAGATATATTTCATATTGACAATCGACATGAAGATCATCCTAAAACAATAGTTAATAATTTTAAAAGTGTAACTGAACAACGCAATATAAATTTAGATTGGGACTCTATAGTTATAGAATTGCCGGAATATACTAATTTTTCAAGATTTCCAAATGAATTGATTACAAATTCAGAGGGTAATCAATACGATGTAATTAAAAATAACAACATATATGTAGATAACAACGTATCAAATGGTTACCTACTCTTACTTAAAGATAACAATTATTTTATAAACACTTTGAAAGTGGCAAGTGATTATACCTTGAAAATTGAAACGTATGATAAAATTGTTAATTTAGTTGTTCGAAATTTAGATATAGGTCAAGGACATATTGAGATAATTGGAGATGGCAAGGTAAATTTATATGTTTTAGAAAAATTAAATATTAATGGAAGTATTAATAAAAACAATAATTGCCTAATATTCATAAAAAATTACAAGAGAGCGATTGGCAAGTGGTTTCTGATAATGGACAATCTTACCAAGCTATGTTTGCAAGTGACACAGCTTCATTTGGAGCCACCAAGTTGAGCATTCTCAAATTATTGGTATAATGCAATATATTATTGATGAGAAAGAGGGATAAAATGATAGATAAAAATAAAGGAAAAGATATTATTCTGATTCCAACGCTTAATCCTGACAAAAAAATTTTCTCTTATATTAACAACTTAAAAAATTCTGGTTTTACAAAGATTATCATTGTAAATGATGGCTCTAACAAAATACATAAACCTATTTTTCAGAAGCTAGCTACTAATGGATGTGTAGTTTTACACCACTTAGAAAACTATGGAAAAGGACGTGCACTAAAGAGTGGCTTTACTTATATACAAGAAAATTATCCTCAGTTTTCTAGCGTGGTAACGGTAGACTCAGATGGACAACACGCTGTAGAAGATGTTGTTAAAATTGCCGAGTTGTCAAAGAAAAAACCAGAAGCCCTGACCTTAGGTGTTCGTGATTTCAGTCGGTCTGCCATACCAGTAAAATCTTTAATAGGTAACAGGTTTTCTTCATTTGCATTTCATATGCTCTATGGAACGCGGATTTCTGATACACAAACAGGACTTCGAGCTTTCGGGATGCCGCTGCTTGAGTTCATCTCTGATATAAACGGAGATCGATTTGAATATGAGATGCAGATGCTTACTGATTGTGTACAAGCTGATATCCCGCTGCAAATGATTCCGATTCAAGTAATTTATGATAATAATAATGAGGGGACTCACTTTAAGGCTCTGCACGATAGCGTTAAAGTTATGAAGACTATGTTCGCTGGTTTTTTTCGATTTTTGGCATCTTCGATTACCAGTGCTGCAGTCGACCTTGGAATTGCTTGGTTTCTATTAGATTTTCTACGGTCATTTTTACCAATAGAATATTTAAGAATTCTAGCGGCAACTGCAATCGCAAGAATTATTTCGATTGGAGTTAATTATTTAATAAACCAAAAATTTGTATTTCAAAGAAAAAAAACAAGTCGGCAAAGTCTCACTCGATATCTATTATTAGCTGCTATGATGATCCTACTTTCTGCAACTGGAGTTTATGCACTTCACGAAGGATTGAACGTAAATGAAAAAAGTGGGAAGATACTCATGGATACTCTTTTATTTTTCTTCAGTTATCGAATCCAACAAAAGTGGGTTTTTAAGAAAGACTAACTATAAGAAGTCAATAAATAAAAACTAAAATAAAGTAAATTTTGTTGATTTTTCTGAATCATAAATAGTGAACTAGAGAGCATATCAAATAAGCCTAACAGTAGGTAATATTAAAAAGTATTATTGAATTTTATATACTTCATTTTTCTTTAAAACGGCATGGATGATATAACAAAGTTTACGTGAAACGGCACCAATAGCAGTAAGATGATGCTTACCTTCTGATCTCTTTTTCTGGTAAAAAGCTTTTAAAACAGGGTCATGATTTGACGCAACAAGAGCGGCTGAGAACAAGGCTTTTCGCAAGTAAGGTGAACCTCGCTTACTCATGACATTATGGGAGGATTCAAACTCTCCCGATTATGTGACAGAGGCATCGAGACCTGCATAGGCTACTAGTTTTTTAGGTGTACTGAAGCGATTGATGTCACCAATTTCGCCTAAAATAGTCGCACCATTGACGTCACCAATACCAGGAACAGTGAGAATAACGGAATCTAACTGTTCCATACGTTGCTTGACCTGTTGGTCAACTGCTTCCACTTGCTTCTCTAGAAACATCAATTGTTCAAGCATAGAGCGGAGCTGGAAAATATAAGCGTCCTGAGCGAAAGTTATTCCAAAGGAATTTGATGCCGCTTGCTTTAATTTATCTGCCTTATCTAAGCGTAGGCGACCACGGCTATTTTTTGATAAAAATTGCATTAATTCTTCTGTTGAAAGAGCGTCAATTACTTCAGGAGATGACAGCTCATATAGCACTTGTTTAGAAGCTTTACCGAATATCCCAGATTTGGGAAAGACGGTCTCATATTCAGGGAACAATTGGTCAATAATCGCAATGATTTTTCGTTTAAAATCGCTAGCTGTTCCTTTTAAATAAGCCCGGTACCGAGCGAGTTGTTTTAATTCGAGAATAGGTTCGTCACTCAAGGCAGACTCGCCAAACGAACCATAACGGATTAAATCAGCAATTAGAACCGAGTCGATAATATCATTTTTTCGTTTTCGAATTTCTGTTCCTTTACGCCAACCATCGGTTTGGATGGGGTTGATGACATGAACAATATATTGATTTGCATCAAGGAATGAAAACAGCGTGAGCCAATAATGACCTGTGGCTTCCATACCGATAGAAAAGTCAGCAGGGTCTGTTGAAAAACGATTGAGATGTCGAAGAAGCTGTTCGCCGCCTTCTTTATTATTCTTAAAAGAAAACCCTTTGAGTAGGATTTCACCAGTGTTAGACATAATAGAAGCTGCGTGTGTACGTTTTCCGATATCAATACCAAGATAAAACATCATTAACACCTACCTGTTTTAAATTTTGGATTGGTAGAGCCACTCATCTGAAAAGCGCCACTGCCTTGTGGTAAATACGGAGTAATATCATAAAGATATTCAACATCTAACTTATACGTGGATTGCTTAACAGAGAGAGGGATCAGTCTTTCGATTACGAGTTCATGGGACCCAAGGAAGAAACGATCAAACCTCTCAATCCATTAAACAAATTATCCCATGAAAGAGATAAAAGAAACAATTGGTTTCTAGGGTCACCCACATAAAAACCGGAAGGTTAAAACCCTAAATATAATATACAAGGAAGTAAACAATAGAATGAATGACGTAAAGCGGAGAAATATTTTTTTTATACTTACAATGATTTTCATGTCCATTTATTTAATATGGAGAGTGTTTTTCACATTACCTTTGGGTGAGGGCACTTTAAACATGATTTTTGGTATTTTACTAATGATGGCTGAAATCATAACGGTACTAACAACCTTTGAACTTTTTATTCAAAAAATGAGAAAAGAAAATGCACAGCTAGAATGTCCAGAAGTTCCATCAGAATACTATCCAAATGTAGATGTCTTTATAGCTACCCATAATGAACCAATTGAACTACTCTACAAAACAGTGAATGCTTGTACTTACATGGATTATCCTGATAAGAAAAAAGTACATATTTATATTTGTGACGACAGTGACCGCTCTGAAGTAGCAGTCCTTGCAAAACAATTAGGTGTAGGATATTTGGGTATTAGTGATAATAAAGATGCCAAATCTGGTAATCTGAACAATGCCTTATCAAAAACATCATCCCCTTTAATCGCCACTTTCGATGCAGATATGATCCCACAACACACATTTTTAATGAAAACTATTCCCTATTTTTTATTGTCAACATTTATTAAAGAAAACGGTGTATGGCGCTTACGTACAGAGGAAGAGATCGATCACGAATGGAAGTTAGGGCTTGTCCAGACTCCTCAAAGTTTTTATAATCCTGATTTATTCCAGTTTAATCTTTATGCTGAGAACAATATCCCGAATGAGCAGGACTTCTTTTCCAGAGAAATTAATATTCTACGTAATTATTCGAATGCAGTAGCTTACACCGGAAGTAATACAGTAATTGCTAGGCAAGCACTAGAAGAGATTAATGGCTTCCCTCTAGACACTATTACGGAAGATTTCGAAACAAGTATCCGATTACAACAGGCTGGATATATCACCTATGCAACGGACGAGATTCAGGCCGCTGGACTGAGTACTACCTCCATTTCAGAGATGGTTAAACAGCGAATTAGGTGGGCACGAGGGATTATCCAAAGCTTACAAAATACCCGTGCAATCTTTTCCAGCAAGCTTTCTACCTCTGGAAGAATTACGTATTTAAATAGCTTTTTATATTGGTGGTCTTTTTTTAATCGACTCATTTTTATTTTATCCCCAATTTTATTTGCACTTTTTGATTTTAAAATCGTTAATACAGGTTTTTGGGAGATTTTATTTTTCTGGTTACCTTCTTATTTGTTTTATAGTACCGCTATGCGTTATCTATCTAATAACATCAGGAACCAACGTTGGAGTCAAGTAGTCGATACCATATTTATGCCCTACCTCATTCTTCCAGTACTTTTAGAAACACTGCATATTCATGAAAAGAAATTTAAAGTTACGGATAAAAGGAAAGCGTCGAGCAACCAAATAATCACTAATTTTTGGTATGCCTTGCCACATATTTTCTTGTTACTGCTCTCGATCGTAGCTTTATTCCGCTTTACTTATGGTAAATATGGGTGGGCACTCTTTTATAGTAGTGTTATTATTTTTTGGCTCTTATATAATGTTGTGTCATTATTTTATGCACTCTTTTTTATGCTTGGTCGACCTTCTTACAGAAATAGTGAGCGAATCCAGGCAACCGAAAAAATCAACATTCAATATAAAAAGCAAACTTATGAAGGGGTAACAATGGATGTTTCTGATCAAGGACTTTCATTTTATGTTTCAACCCCAATATATTTGCCAACTGAAGCTATTATTTCTTTGAACATTCAGACAGAGCGTTATACGGCAAATTTAGAAGGGACCATCGCTTATGTACGAAAAGAAGGGAGTGGCTGGCGTTATGCTGCCAAGGTGAATCCAATAGAAGAAATTGACCGACGTCAGTATCTGCAAATTATTTATGACCGGCTGCACTCATTGCCCAAACGAATCGATCGCTGGATAACTGTTTATGACGATATCGTTCGGAATATAGAAAAACGGCTGAGTGATCCTTTTAAGGATAAACGGAAATTCCCACGAATTTCGATTTCTTATCCTGTCATCCTTGAGAATGGATCAGGTTTTGTTTTAAAAAGTTTTAATTATCGCTATTTTTCTGCTACTGATTTTAATGGTGAAAACTTACTGGACAATGAGTTAAGGTTAGTGACCAAGAACAAGATACCCGTTATCCTGCGACGCACCGGTATTATGGTATCACAAAATCAAGAAGAATTACTCTCAGTTGAGAACTTGGAAAGTTTAGTAGAACAAGACCTCATTGAGAAGTTATTAGAAGATTTAGGAGGAGATAAAAAATGAGATTAGTCATTAACTTATTTTTTGCAGCTCTATTGGTAGGCTCATTTTTAGGCTATATGGTACTGACCAAAAAACTGCTTGGTATTCGACGAGAATTTATTCCAGCCTTTGTTTTTTCCTCAATTGCCTGCACTATCTATTTCAGCGGTTTATTTGGGATGCTCTTCATAGGCTCCATAGTAGTACTGGTGGCAGGACTAATTGGTTTGGTCATTATTTTACGAGAGAAGCGGACAAAAGAAATACGTTTTTCTTTGAATCCTTCCTTGTTTGGATTCTTTTGGACAGTAGGTAGTTTATTTTTCTTTTTTCTTTTATTTCGAAGCCAATTGATTCATTATGATAATTTTTCTCATTGGGGAATTGTAGTCAAGCAAATGCTTAGCACCGATGCTTTTCCTACTGCACAGTCCAATCTAATCGATTTTAAAAACTACCCACTTGGCATATCATCTTTTATTTATTATATTGCTCGGTTCGTTGATAGCTCCCAGCCTATAATGATTGTTGCTCAAGGATTACTGATTTTTTCCTGCTTTTATGCAATGTTCGGTATTATATCTGAAAAAAAGAGGTTTTTATTATATTCTTTTTTAGGGCTAGGTTTTGCTACTCTTTCATTCTTTAATCTGACCGTGCGTATTAACAATTTGTTGGTGGATTTTCTTTTACCTATTTATACATTAGCAATATTTGCCGTAGCCTATCGATATCGATCAGACCCAAAGCGAGCTTTTATTACGGCTTTGCCAATGATTGGACTATTAACCATTACTAAAAATACAGGGATTGTTTTTGCGGGAATTGGTCTGACTTTTCTATTTTATATGGTATTTACTTATGCAAAAGAAATCCCGAGACGCAAGCTGATCGCTTGGGCCTTTCTCTTATTTTTGTTTGCGATTTTACCTTATCTAAGCTGGACCTGGCACATGAATACAGCCTTTAGTACAGTTAGCAATAAATTTGATCTACAAAATATGCCGGCAGAAAAAACAGTTGAACAAATAAAAGAAATCACTTCTTTATTTCTTCGGTCAAGCACAGACTTATCTACCCGACCGGCAATGGGAATATTAGCCTTTAATCTTCTAGGCATTGGAGCTGTATCTTTTAATTTTTTTGTGACAAAAAAGAAATGGCGATTAGGAAAGGCGCTTATTTCTCTTAATCTTATCGTCTTTATCTATTATATCGGTGTTTTAGGATTGTATATTTTTTCGATGCCTTTAGAGGAGGCCGTACGATTAGCAGGATTCGATCGTTACGCTTCCAGTATAGTTGTGCTCTTCGTAGGTGGGCTAGCTCTTGCAGCTACAGTAGATATTGAAAACTCATTCTACTATAAAATTGGGCAAGTCCCAGATGAGCAAGCTTTTCGAACGGTAACAAATAAGAACCGTTATCAAAAAGGCGTTATAATATGTATGGCGATTGCTACTACAGTGTTGGTGTCAGAATACAACGGACTATCCTCTATTCTCCATGATTATGAAAACTCTCTACCCTACAAGGTTCAAGCAGTTACAGGAGATAGATGGTATGAAAATGGAACAGAAGATGAGCGTCAATATCTTTTGTATGCTTCGGATCAAGATGAGCAGGTCACTAGTTTTTATCTACAATATATTGCTCGATATTATCTATATGCTCCCCATGTGGATGGAATTTCTCTTTTCTATGAGGATAATATGAATAACCTGCTGAGTGACTATGATTATCTAATTATGGTGGAAAGTGACACCAACGGACGTGATTTACTTGCCAAAAATTATGGTGTTGTAGGACAGGAAGGTATATATAAAATTGTCAAGACAGAAGGAAATATGACGCTTGTTTTCGAAGGGAATAGCTCTGAGTAGGATATTATATCATCTATCAGGTTAAGCTGAAAAAACAGATTATTCGAAAAGCTTATAAAGATAATAGAGCTATGAAAAATATCATAGCTCTGGTTGTGTACCATCTATTTGAAAAGCTCTAAAATTAGTATAACTTATTTTTCACAGTAGGGTTCCTATAAAAATAATATTGCTATTATACGTGAATATCTTTAAAACATACCATTTGTCAAGCTAAGCTAGAAAATTATAAAGATGATTGGGAAATTTATATGGGAGTTTTGATATTGCTCGATAAAAAAGAAAAAACCAAAGCTCTTTTATCAGAACAAAAACTTGAGGATCAATCTCGATTTAAAAAATATCCAATTTATACACTTCTTCAAAATAACAGTTCTAAATCTTAAACCATCAACTTTGTATTACATCTCAAAAACAATCGTTTATGAGACGAATTTAAAAGGGTCTTATTCTTGATGAATAAGGCCCTTTTTCTGTATCAATACTCTTCTTTTTATCTATCGCTCTTTAACCACCGTTTATGATACAATATAACTTAAATAGAAGGGGGTGATTTGATGAGCGGATATATTTATGGATATGCACGCGTTAGTACGCAACACCAAGAATTAAATCGACAATTGGATTTATTGGAAAAAGAAAATTGCAATGAGATCCTTACGGAGAAAATGACCGGGACCAAATCCAGTCGTCCAGCATTGGATCGATTAAAAGATAAACTGCGCCCAGGAGACACGGTGGTTGTTGAAAGTTTCTCTCGATTAGGACGTAGTACAAAAGATTTGATTGAATTAGTGAATTATTTTGAAGAGAATGAAGTGAAGCTCAAAAGTTTAAAAGAAAACTTTGATACCAAAACACCTCAAGGACGTTTGATGATGACTGTTTTTCAAGCCTTTAGTCAGTTTGAACGGGATTTAATTGTGGAAAGAACGAAGGAAGGTTTAGAAAGTGCACGAGCAAGAGGAAGAAAAGGGGGCCGACCTCGAGTGGATCCTTTAAAAATTGAGAAAGCTTTAAAATTGTATCAAAGTCAGGAGTTTAGTGTCAAAGAAATTGTCGAGGTGACCGGAGTCAGTCGGCCCACAATTTATCGCTATTTAAAGAAAAACGAAAAATAGATATAATTTTATTTAAAAAAAGATTGTCAGTTACAAGTAACATGTTATTTGTAACTTGTAATTTGATTGATTTTATTGTAATAGGAGTTAAGAAAATCATTACTGAAAAAATAGTAATTTAAGGAGATGCCTAATGAAATTATATTCTGAAAGACATGGTAAAAGAGCACCATTGGAAAAGACATATTCTATTAATAGAGACATGTATTCATTGCTTTTAGATTGCTGTAAAAGATATCAAAAAAAATTAACGCATATTTTCACTCTAAATTGTCATGATAACTTTACCCTGAATAATTCATACCTCTAATTTCAGAGGCTGTTTTATCAATATTGTTATATTTTCTTTATCGTTTTCCATTTTCTATCCTAATTATTTATTTTTTTCGGTCTACTTAATTATTTTGAGACTTTTCACTTTTTGAACTCAAATTTTAGGCGCACTTCTCCCTGGTCCATTTTAACTTTTTAAAAATCAGGTTCTTTAAATGTGTTGCCGAATCCTTTGGATTTTCCTGAATACGGCATAAAACTCTCGCTGATAAACATGAGAAATCGATAGTTTTAAATACATTTGTCTTGCAGTGCTGACTAGTTTTCCAGCCACTTTGAATAGACGGAAACG
>Ga0079226_10002511_pt1 | contig 14189 bp, 12 predicted proteins | sample Poulit2014_FD_76345 | JGI IMG/M metagenome (GOLD analysis project Ga0079226, IMG submission 76345) | Agricultural soil microbial communities from Georgia to study Nitrogen management - Poultry litter 2014 | ecosystem: Environmental > Terrestrial > Soil > Agricultural land | place: USA: Georgia... | reverse complement strand
TATAGACATAAAGATAACGCCATAAGCATGAAGTAAATTTTCGTGTTTTCTGTTTGATTTCAATGAGCTCCTGAGTTATTTAAAATTGGGAGATCCGGGTTTTTTTGTAGCGATAGTAGTAACAACCCCTAGAGATTTGTCAATATTAATTATTGCGCTTGATACTCTAGTCCTGTATAGTATCAGCTGAGAATATAATTTAATTGTAAATTATTTACACAGCACTATTATTAAAAATTAAATTTTTATTAAAAGCATAGATAGTGATTTTTTTACTCAAGCTGGGGGAGATTCTTAGATGCTTAAAAAATTTTCTAGAAGTGTATCAATAGCCATTGGTTCCGTTACGATATCAGCTTTAATGGCATCAAATGCTATAGCTGCCGAATATACGATTAAAGTAGCAAACGTTATGGGACCGACGCATGACACAAGTATGGCGGTAGATTATTTCGCAGAACTTGTAGATGAAAAGTCAGAAGGAAAAATAAAGGTTCAGCATTACCCTGGCGGGCAACTTGGCAGTGATAATGAAACTTTTGAGGCTGCTCAGCAGGGCATGCTAGATATTGCTAGTGGCTCATCTGCAAACTTGGTAACAATGACAAAGGCTTTTGAGGTTCTGCATTTACCCTATATATTTAGAAATTTGGATCAAGTACACCAAGCTTTAGGCTCGCCAGAAGTAAAGGAACACATTAATGAAGAGTTAGCCAAAGTAGGTATGCACTGGCTTTTTACTTTTGATTATGGTTTTCGGGATATTAACACTATAGATAAAGTAATTGAAAAGCCAGCTGATTTGAAAGGCTTAAAGATTCGTGCCTCTCGCTCACCTTTGGAAATCGACGGTATCAAGGCTTTTGGTGGAAGTGCAATAACAGTAGATTGGCCAGAAGTATACAACGCCTTAAAATTTAAGGTGGTAGATGGTGAAACTCAACCATATGGAACTTTAGTTAGTGCCCGCCACCATGAAATATTAAAACACACAACAGACGTTGATTGGCAATATTATGCTTTTGTTGGTGTTGTCAGTAATAAACAGTGGGAAAAATATCCAGGCTGGGTAAAAGAAATATTACTAAGCGCTGCATCTGAAGCAGAAAAACACCATCAAAAAATATGGTTAGAAGAAGATAAGAAAGCTGAGCAGGCTTTTTTAGAAGCTGGGGGGGAGGTTATAGAAGTATCGGATGAGGATCTTCAGGAATGGGTGGAATTAGGAAAAAGCACATGGAGCAACTCTGGTGTTAGCCAAGAAACTATTGACTTGGTTGTAAAGCATTCTGGCCAATAATGTTCTCACAAAAGTTAATAATAATTAATCTAACTTTAATAGCGAATCAGGTTGGTTCTTTAACTGAGTAAAGTAAATAAGCCAAAGGTCAACAAATTGTCTACAGATAACGATTTAAAAATTGAAAAACTCATAACTCAATTAACAAAATTTGTTGTTGCATGCTTGATAGCTGCTATGGTTGTTGTCATATGGATTTCGGTATATACCCGATATGTCACGGCGTCCCCAATATCTTGGGGCGAGCAAATAGCAAAATACTTGATGATATGGGCGGCATTCGTGGGAGCCAGTCTTGGTTTGCGAGAGGGGGCACATATATCTGTAAATATGCTTGTAGACATGTTTCCGCCCGTAGGTAGAAAAGTGTGCGCAACAATTGTAGTGCTTTTAAATTTGTTGTTTCTGCTGGTTTGTTTCTATTATGGGGCAGTTTTTGCCTACAACGTTAGAGACCACTCAGATCCGTTAGTTTGGAATATTAGCATGAGTGTGCCGTATTCAGCGATTCCTGTTGGCTGTGCTCTTATGATTATGCAGTTATTTTTTATAGTTAGGAAAGGTGTGGGTAATGTAATGTCAAAAGATACCGCCAGCCTGACATAAACTTGGCTCCTTGCTATTACATAATTAAACAAACGATATTTAAAACTATAAAAAGCATAAGTCTTTATTTTTTATGCTTACAGGAGATTTCATGGGATTAGCTCTTGTTTTAATATTCTTTACAGCTTTATCATTAGCAGTTCCTATAGCCTTTGCCTTGGGTGTAGCAACAATCGTTGTTTTTATTTTGATTAACCCTGAGTTGCTGCTTCTAATGCCACAGCGTATTTTTAAAGGTATGGATTTATTTGCTTTAGTAGCCATACCGTTTTTTATATTAGCTGGTGAGCTCATGGGTGGCTCAGGTATTTTAGATCGGATATTGAATTTTGCTCGTATGACGGTAGGCAAAATTCGTGGGAGTGTAGCACAGGTCACCGTATTGGTAAGTATGATTTTTGGCTGGATCAATGGCTCTGGAGTGGCGGGTACGAGTGCAGTTGGTTCGATGTTAATTCCTAGGGTGAACAAGGAATACAAAAACCCAGGATTTTCCTGTGCTGTAACTGCATGTTCTTCAACGGTAGGACCCATTATACCACCTAGTGTTCCAATGATAATTTATGCCCTGGTAGCAGAAAACGTTTCTGTTGGCGCTATGTTTGCTGCGGGTGTTATACCAGGCGTTATGATCGGTGCTGGATTGATGGGAATAGTGTATATTCTTGCCAGGAAAAGAGGATATGCAGCAGACTACACCACATATACAATAGTAGAAAAAGTAAAAATTACTCAGCGTTTTTTGGTTGGTGCCTTTTTGCCAATAATCATGGTAGGTGGAATTATTTTTGGGATATTTACACCGGTAGAAGCTGGCGCAGTGGCTGTCCTGTACGCTGTGTTGGTAGGCTTTTTTGTTACTAAAAGTCTTTCATTATCCATGGTCTATGGCGCGTTACTAAGGACCGGGGTGATTTCGTCTGTCGTATTTTTGATGATGGGCATTGCTAATGTGGCAAGTTGGATACTTACTACCGAACAGATTCCCCAAGCTGTCGCAGGCATCATTACATCAATTACAACAGATCCCTTGTTGTTTTTATTATTAATTAATCTAATTCTATTAGTAGTGGGCCTGTTTTTTGATACAGTTGCAGCAATGGTTATGTTTGGACCGTTATTGATACCAATTGCGGCACAGTATGGTATTGATCCTCTGCAGTTTGGTATGATCTTTACTGTTAACTTAATTATTGGCATGGTAACGCCACCTGTGGGCCTATGTCTTTTTATTGCTGCTGGAATAGGTAAAACCCCTATAGAGGCTGTAATTAAGGAAAGCCTACCATTTCTAGCTTGGCTATTAGTGGTATTAGCAGTAGTAACCTATTTGCCGGCTACATATTTGTGGGTTCCAGAACTATTAGGCTATCATTAACTAATGATTATTAGGTAAAAAACGGCTGTTTCAGTTTAATTTCTGGAACAGCCGTTTTTTTAGTACCTAGAATATATATCCCAATTTAATCAGAACCATGGTTTGGTATATTCAAAGTTCTATCCGTGTCTGGAATATAAAACTTTTGAAAATATATACATTTATTAAGACCCATATAAGCAGCTACCTTAAGACATAAGCAGGTTTCATTAATATTCATATTTATATGATGAGCTATATCGCTGTTGAGCTTTATCATTGTTACTAGATGCTCTACGTTAGTGACTGGCATACTAAGCTCTTTACCAACTTGCTTTTTAAAATTAACACCATTAAGATTTTCAATTGGGGTTTCATAGAGCGCAGGAAATAAGTTTTTATCGAAATAAAAACGAGAAAACACATCAAACTCTTTATTTATATTAATAGTCCTATCGATTAGAACTAATTCATTTATGTCCTGTCCAAAAAATCTGGAAAGCTCTCCCTCGTTTTTAACTATGGTTCTGGATTTAATGTTTGAAAATACAGGTAAAAAACTATAACCATCATCAGCAAGAAAACGGCAATGCCAAGGATTATGTATTTGCAACCTGTTTTGGGCAACGAATGTTCCTAGGCCATGCTCTCTTACAACTAAGCCTTGAGTAGCTAGCATTCGTAGCGATTTTTGTATTGTTCCTAAGCTAAAAGGCGTTAGTTTTGTTAGTTCGTCTTCTGTAGGAAGCTTATCGCCAACCTTCCATACGCCTGCTGATATACCTTCTGATACAGCATTCATTAATTGCCTATATTTTGGTATACCCGTTAGATTCTCAGAAAATAGCTTTTCAAAAAGAAAGGAATATTGAGGCGTAGTCATTTATAATCCATTTAACCACTGTGATTTTGAATGGCAACGTAGAAGTTACGTTCAAGATAGTTTTATATTAAGTTTAGTCAATAGACCCATTATACTCTTTAATATTCTTCTTTATCCCATATAACTGTTTGTAGGCGAGAATACATAAAGAAAGACCCATGCTCATATGTCATGGGTCTTAAGTGATAATAATTAATTTTCAGGTTTTTATAAAAATTAGTCAAATTTGTGTTCAGCGCCAGGTGCAGGGCTAAACCCTAAATCACCTCTTTCTATCACTGCATCGCGACCACCGTGTTTTTTTAGTAGTTCTTCTTGCCTTGCTCGCGCTCGTTTATCTACTTCTTCTGGGTCACAAATTGCATACAGTTTTTTTCTACATTCATCTAACACCTTTGCATAATCACTATCACTGGCTAAATCTACCAGCTCTTCAGGATCTGATTCTAAATTAAAAAGCTGATTTGGATAATCAACGTAATGTATGTACTTGTATTTACCATGACGGATCATGAATGCGCCAGTAGTGGATCCCATGCCGTGATATTCAGATAAAACGTTACGATCGGGTACGATACCATTCGCCAAATCAAACAAAGATGTCCCTGGCAAATCTTCTTTCAGACTTTTGTCATTAGCCCCGACAGCATCATACACAAATGGCATTACATCGACATGACTTACTGGTGTATCTACCACCTTGTTAGAGGGTATATTTTTACCCGTAATAATTAAAGGGACGGCAGCAGACTCTTCATACAGCATGGATTTACCCCACATACCTCTACTACCCAGATTATCTCCATGGTCTGATGTGTATAAAATCCTCGTGTCGCTATCCAAGTTTAGCTCATTTAGAGTTGTTAGTATTTTACCAACGTTCTCATCAAGAAATGAACATAAACCATAGTAACCGGCAAGGGCTTTTTTAAGCTTTTCTTGGTTAAAATAATCATCGTAGTTAAAGCTTCGTCGATAATCATTTTGATAAGGGTGATTTGGCCTTTCTGATTCATCATACAACTTAGGCAGGGGTAAATCGCGGTTGTAGTATTTATAGAAATGCTCTGGTGGTGCGGTTAAGGGAAAATGCGGGCTTACAAAAGAAACAAATAAAACCCAAGGTTTATCTGAGTATTTATGGGCCTCTTCACGTAGCCATATTTGAGCGCGGGAAACGATATCTCGGTCGTAGGTTGTATATTGACTTTCACCTGGACCTGCTAATTCGGCCATTTTGTAGGCGCCTTGCCTGACAGGTAGTTCTTCGCTACGTACTAGGCCCATTAGATCCCCTTTTCCTTCAACAATATGCATGGGAACTAATTCTTCCGAGAAGCCATGATCTTCACCATATTTTTTAAAATGCAATTTACCTATGGATACAACGCGCTGTCCTCTATCCCTGAGCGTATGATGCCAACTATTAACTTTCCCATCATAAGCATCAGCATTATCCCAATATCCAATTTGATGAATGTATTTCCCAGTAGCAAATGAGGCTCTTGCGGGTATACAAACAGGGCTTGTGCAGTAGGCAGATGAAAATCTAGTCCCATTAGTGGCCAGCGAGTCTAGATTTGGAGTTTCAACAAATTCATGACCATAACACCCTAGAGCTTTATTCGAGTGTTCATCTGACATTATAATTATCAAATTTTGTTTTTCAATATCCATATTATCTTTCCCTAATTTATAAATATAATTGAATTATTCTAAGACCTGGTTTGGTGCAGGAGTGTTTTCAAAAAATCTTAATGCCCTCTTACCTGGTGGAATAAAAAACTCTTGATAATAGACAGTAAATTCAGTTCCGGCACGAGCTATTGCTTGCATAAACAGGCCGAATGAATTTGTACCTATGTTTATTTTTTTGCAAATGTATTGATCAAATTGTTTTACGCTGACTTGATGTAATATTTCTGTTATTGGTAATTGGTATCTGGTTCCAATTAGTTTTTTTACGTTTGCGCCATGCAATTCTTCAAATGGAAGTTCCCATATGATTTTTAAAAGCTCTGCCTTGGCATAAAATCGGCTATAGACATTAAATTCATCATTTACATTAATGATTCTGTCGAGCTGTACTACAGTATCGCTTGAGCCAAGGTGTTTAGACCAAGGACCATATTCATTCATTAATTCACGTTTTATTGCTTTTGAATAAATAGGAACAATATCCTCATTGTTATCAGCTAGAAAACGACAATGCCAAGGGTTTTCAAGTCTGCGTGGACGTTGAGTAACAAAGCTGCCTAAACCATGATGCCTGGTTATTAGTCCTTGTGCGCTTAGAGCCCGCAGTGCTCTTTGTACTGTCCCAAGGCTAAATGGGGTTAGTTTGGCTAAATCATCCTCTGGCGGAAGTTTTGACCCCGGTTCCCATATCCCACTTTTAATTGCTTCCATCATAGCGTTAAGTACGCGTTTATATTTTGGTATACCAGTGGTATCTGGTTTCCATAGTGGTTTGAATATGCTTTCAATTGCTTTTGTCATGGTGATGTTGAGTTAGTTATAAGGTCAGCAGCTTTTTCTCCTATAACTATAGAACCAGCGTTAGTATTACCAGATAAAATGAGTGGCATAATGGAAGCATCGGCAATACGCAAATTTTTAATGCCATTAACTTCTAGGGATGGATTAACCACAGCATTTTCATCTATACCCATGCGGCAAGTACCTACCGGATGAAATATAGTGGTCCCATACTCACGAACAAAATTAATCATGTCCTCTTCAGACTGCATACTGGGTCCGGGTCGATATTCTTCATCTATGTACGGCATCATTGCGCTGGAATTAACTAACTTGCGTGTTAGTTTGATACCAGCAAGCATGGTTTCTTTGTCTTCTTTTTCAGCGAAAAAATTAAGCTGGATTAATGGCGCGTCAAATGGATTTTTTGATCTTATCGATACAAAACCGCGACTTTTTGGCCTTAATTGACACATGGATATAGTAAACCCAGAGAAATCATGTGGCTTGCCGGCTGCCATATCGGCACTTATAGTTCCAAAATGAAATTGAATATCAGGACGAGTACTGTGCTTTTGTGCACGGGCAAACATTGCGCCTAATTGAATTCCTGCGGCAACTGGGCCCTCTTTTCGAAATATCCACCTAAGTCCCATGCCTAACTGACCAAAAATTGTTTTGAGGGAGTCATTAGTCGTAATGGGTTTGGTGCATTTATAAATGAATCTAACCTGCAAGTGGTCTTGGAGGTTTTTTCCAACTTCTGGCGAATTATGTACTAGGGGTATATCTAATTTTTCTAATTCTTCTTTTGGACCTATTCCAGATAACAACAATATTTGAGGTGTTTGTAAGGCTCCTGCACATAAAATCACCTCTTTATTAGCTTTTGCTTCTAATAAAGAATTACCTTTTTTGTAGACTACACCTTTAACTTCTTTTCCATCTAATATTAAATTGGTAACGTGCGCTTCGGTTTCTATTTTTAGCTGAGAATTATTCTTAATCGGTTTAAGATAACCTTTTGCGGCGGAACAACGGAGGCCATTTTTAGTGGTTAATTGAAAGTAACCGCTACCTTCTTGGCTGGGCCCATTAAAATCATCAGTTCTTGGTATTCCATTTTCTTCGCCAGCTTTAATAAAAGCTTCAACAAGTTCATGCTTGCCCCTAATGTCTGAAACTTTCAGCGGGCCATCGCCACCATGATATTCTGATGCTCCCCTTTCATTTCCTTCCGAGCGCTTAAATAGCGGCAAGATGTCTTTCCAGCCCCAGCCGGCGTTGCCTAATTTTTCCCAGTCATCAAAGTCTTCTTTTTGTCCGCGTATATAGACTAATCCGTTGATCGAGCTTGATCCACCTAATGTTTTACCTCTAGGTTGGTATATTCTTCGATTGTTAAGTGATGGTTCTGGTTCAGATTCGAATTGCCAATTATATTTTTTATTAAACATGGTTTTTCCATACCCTATAGGTATGTGAATCCAAATGTTTTTATCCTCTGGACCGGCTTCTAACAAAAGAACTGAGCCAGCCTTTCGTTCGATGAGTCGACCCGCCAAGGCACTTCCCGCAGAGCCTGCCCCGACAATAATATAATCAAAAGTATTCATTTTTTCCCCTGATTTTATAGGTCAAGTAAAAGCTCTTGGTCGCCGACTCCGGCACAACATACTAATACGTAGCTTTTTCTTTCTTCTTCTGATAATAAAAAATCATTATGCACAGGACTGCCCTCAATGTAGCGAACTTTACAGGATCCGCATAAACCTGATTCACAGGACGAGCTACATTCAACGCCAGAAGATCTAAGTGCAGCGAGGATGCTTTGACCAGGTTCAACACTAATGAGTTTTTCAGATTTGGCTAACCTGACATTAGCCCCATTGGCAGAGCTAGCAGCTAGTTTTTCTGCCAGTTCGGGATCCGCACCAAAATATTCGTAATGGATAGATTCTTCGGGCCAATGTGTAGAGGCATCTTTGATCGCTTTCATAAACCCTTGGGGCCCACAAAAGTATAAATGTGTGCCATCTTTATGCTCTAAGAGTTTATTTGCAATATCTAGACCGTTTTTAGGGTTACCACCATCGTGGTAATAGAAAACATTATTGCTAGCAAGTTCGTTTAGTTTTGAAACAAAAGCCGTTCGTTCGAGTGACTGCGTACAATAGTGAAGTTCAAAACTTTTATTATCAATTATTAATTGTTTTATCATTGAAAGCAGGGGTGTTATACCAATACCGCCTGCTAGGAGTATGCTATGCTTTGCATCATTACACAGCTGAAATTGGTTACGTGGCTCTGATATGGTAATTAAATCCCCAGCCCTAATTTGTGAGTGTAGAGATTTTGAACCGCCACGGCCTTCTAACTCTTCTAAAACAGCTATTCTATAAAAAGATAGGTCGTCTGGTGAGTTACAAAGCGAGTATTGCCTTGTGAACCCACCAGGCACGTTGACATCTATGTGAGCGCCTGCTTCAAAAGGTGGAAGGTCTTTGCCTTCAGGGTCCACTAGTTCAAATGACCTTATTTTTTCTGCTTCATATTTGATTGAGCGTACACGTAGTGTCAACATAATACAAACTCCTCTATTAAGCTTGTGCGGCAAGAGCCTTTCTTTCAGCCTCTTTACCTTTGCCATCATCTAATTCATCTAATTTGGAACGTACAAATGCGTCCCGCTCGTCTTTAGGTAAGTCATCAGCGCTGCGCATAATATCCATAACTTTTGCACCTAACTCTAAAATGAGTTTCCTGTCTTCTTCAGGAGTGTCTTTCATAGGAGCGTGTAGGATGGAGTCTTGTGTGTACAGAGGTAATGATTCGCCACTAGCCAGTAGTTTTTGTTGTAATTCATCAGGTGTGGTTTTGCCTCGTACTGCATCGCGAAGCAGTTGTCTAAACATGTATACGCCTACATCAGAAGTGCCTGGGTTTTCGAGAGCGTGTACAGCAATAGAACGCTGACTTGTAAGAGCTTCCCAATCACCCGGTGCTTTTTGCCCTTCTTCGTAGCTGCGGTCGCCTGTTTGACCAACAATAAAGTCGATTTTATCTACGCCGCAATCTTCCATCTTACCAACCCCTTCAGGGTCAACCTCACTGTTATAGTGTCTCCACCCAAAGATAATAGAGTTGTGATCATCTACTGGTACATGCCATCTAGTACAGCTAGATGTAGAGTGGCGAACATAGGTTGCGCTAGGGACTAAAGAACCAATTTGTAAATAGTTTGGGAAGTTCATTTCTGTCATTCGAACCCAAACTTTGTCATCTTCCATTCTTCTGCCGGCAATAAATGCTATGCCATTGCCACTTCTTGTAGGTTGCCACTGCATAATTGGTAATGATTCCATACCAATAATGGAGGTTCCCTCTTCCATGGCATCAACACCATCAGCAACCATACTGTTGTGCAGTACTGCAGTATGCATATGATCCATAATGTTCTCATGGACTTGCAGCCAGTTGCAGGGGTAAATATTTGAAAATGCAGCAAGTTTTGTGTCTTTGGGCAGAGTGTATGAGTCATATTCTGGAAAGGGCGGTTGTTTCTCGAGGGGGCCCATGTATGCAAAAACCAAACCATCTTTTTCAAATGCAGGATACGCGCCCTGACTAACAGTTTCCCTTAGTCGAGTATCGTCCTGTTCGCAAGGTGCCTCGAGAAGTGTTCCATCTACGTCAAAGTGCCACCCGTGATAACAGCAAGCTATGCCTACTTCTTTAATTACGCCATATTCAAGAGAAGCGCCTCGGTGAGCACAGTGTCTATGCAGTACTCCAATTTTCCCTCGTTTATCTCTAAAGGCTACCAAGTCTTCTCCCATGATACGAATAGCCTTGGGTAAATTAGTTAGTTCTTCCGATAGGCAAACTGGCTGCCAAAATAAGCGCATGTACTCACCCATAGGCGTGCCGGGCATTGTGCTAGTAAGCTCGTCATCGGGGCTTGGTACATTGGTTTTGTGATATCCAGAAAACTTTAGTTGTTTCTCTTGCATTGTTTGTTGAGTGCTACTCATGGTCATCTCCTAGTTGTGCATTAATAAGTGCACATAGTTCAGGTTAGAAATAGCTGTTCTAATTTGAAGTGAATAAGGTTTTACCTGTTGTTGTCTAATAATTAACGTTATGTTGACTAATAAATTTTGAATGTAGGTAAGCGTCTAATCCCTCAGGTCCTCCTTCGTATCCCAAGCCACTATTTTTCATACCACCTATAGGTGCATCCGCAAGTGCAGGGACGAAATGGTTAATCCCTATCCAGCCTGCTTCGACACTTTCAGAAAATTCAGCAGCTCGTTCTACATTATTGGTGAATGCATATGCAGCTAAGCCCAGGTCATCTTTATTAACTATGGGCAGTATTTCGCTAAAAGATTGAAATGACATTATTGGTGCTATGGGACAGAAAGGCTCTTCATGCAATATCGTAGATGAAGGAGGCACATTGCTTAAAACGCTAGGTTCAAAATAATTACCGGTTTTGCCTATTCGTTTACCACCAAACTCGACTGTTGCACCTGCATCAACTGCTTGATTAACAAAGTTTTCTGCAGCATGTAGTCTTCTACTATTATTTAGCGGTCCCATGGTTACATCTGGATTTAATCCATCACCAACTTGAATCTGTGAGGCGTATTTTGCAAAGGAATTGGTGAATTCCTCTAATAAGCTTTCGTGTACATAAAATCTGCTTGGAGAGAGGCAAACTTGTCCAGCATTTCTATACTTGAAGCTAGCGCATAGTTTTGCGACTTTATCCGCATTTACATCGTCAAAAATTACAACTGGTGCGTGACCGCCTAATTCCATGGTTACAGGCTTAAGCTGCTGTGCTGCTAATGTTGCGAGCAGGCGGCCAACCTCTACAGAACCGGTGAATGAAACTTTCTTTATAATTGGGCTTTGTATTAAGTTTTCTGATATCTGGGCAGGTATCCCGAATAGAAGATTTACAACCCCGCTTGGGACACCGGCATCTATAAAAGCGCGCACTAACTCAATGCATGAAGCAGGTGTTTCTTCTGCTGGTTTCAGGACTACTGTGCAGCCAGCGGCGAGAGCTGCTGCCAATTTTCTAGCAGCTAATACCACTGGAAAGTTCCATGGCACGAAGGCTGCTACAGGCCCAATTGCTCTTTTAATTGATGACTGGGATAGTAGTCTTTCTCGGGGTGGCAAAATACGCCCATAGGTGCGTTTCCCTTCTTCGGCGCACCATAAAATTGTTTCTATAGCGCGATCTATTTCCCCTTGAGAGTCAGCCAAGGGTTTTCCATTCTCTAAGGTTAATATATGCGCAATATGATTCTTACGCTCACCAAGTAATTCTGCGGCACGCTTTAAAATCGACTCTCTATCCCAAGCGCTTGTTTGTGACCATGCTTCAAAAGCATTATCCACCGAGTCTAGGGCGTTTTGTATATCTTCCTCAGTAGCAATAGGTAATTTTCCCAGCTCCTGATCTGTCGAGGGGTCGGTGATGGTAATAGTGTCACGGTCATCGACATCTATCCATTTACCATCAATAAATAGTTGCATGTTTTCTGGGTAGTGTGCGTTTCTCATACAATCTGGTCTCTTGTTATCTGGTTACTTGACTTCACTATAGTCCTATATAGTACAATAGTCAATAAAGGAATTACCCATAATACTTGGATGTTAAAAAGTACTGGTAAGTAAGCTTAGTAGTTGATATTGCAGTATATATTTTTATTCTTGCATTTTTAAAAAGTAGTAATAAATATGACATTTAGACATATAGGAAAGGACCCTGATTACCGGTACTCATTAGCAAATGAAAGGACCTATCTAGCTTGGGTTAGAACCGCATTAGCTATTTTGGCTGGGGCAATACTTATAAAAGACTTTGCTGGAAGGTTTTTTATGCAGTCCCAAGCAACCGCGATAAGCGTTTTTTTAGCAATGTTTGCAGGTTATTTGGGTGTATTTGCTTATAGACGTTGGAGGGCAAATGAAATAGCAATTCGACTAGGCAAACCTTTACCTAAGTCTCCGCTAGTTGTTGTGGTTTCAACAACTATAGTCTTTTTAGGATTGATTCTTTTAATAATATTGTTGTTTTAGTTATGTATACAGATAATGGTTTACAGATGGAACGCACTGCTGCTTCATGGGATAGGGTTGTGCCTGCATTAGCTTTAAATGTTTTCTTAATTAACCGGACTATATTTTATAAAACCGATCAAGCGATTGGGCTTTTTATAATATCGATAAGTATCTTATCTGTTTTTTTATGTTTGGCAATCAACTTTTGCCTGAGTAAAAAAAGTAAAATACTCATTGATAAAGTGCTGAAAAGCACAGACTCATATTGCATAGGTATATCTACGCTTTTGATTTTTCTCAGTGTTGTAGTCGTCATTTATTCTTTAGTCACGTAAGTGTAATATAATATTTTTGAGCTACAAACTTTAGGAAAGATGGAATGAAATAAATGCGTTTCGTGCAAAAAAACTAAGATTCCCAATGAGTTTGTTTTGCTAACGGGGTTTCACCGCAAGCACGCGATCAGAACTTTAAACCAGCTGCCGCCTGCAAAGAGGCCTGCGAGGAATAGAGAGCATTACTATGATGTGAGAGTCATTGCCGAGTTAATCACGCTCTGGGAGGTCTCTGACCGACTTTGTGGCAAGCGTTTAAAAGCATTCATACCAATTTTAATCGATGCAATGCAACGTCATGACCATTACAGCTTTGATTCATTGGTGGAACAAAAGCTACTAGAAATCAGTGTAGCAACTATTGATAGAGCTTTAGCCCCTGTACGTCAAAAGATTAACGGGCATAGAAGGCGCCGCAACAAGTCAAGCTCAGTAATTAGACGCGCTGTACCCATTCGTACCTTTACTGACTGGGGTAACCCACCACCTGGCTACTTTGAGGTCGATATGGTTGAGCATTGCGGTGGCCCTAAAAAGGATGGTAATTTTGTCCATAGCCTGGTTTTAACCGATATTGCTTCGGGCTGGACCGAATGTATAGCACTGCCTGCCCGCAACCACGCTTATGCGATCAGGGGTGTTACGCAAATTCGTAAGCAAATACCTTTTGTCATGCACGGCATAGGCATCGACAATGATAGTGCTTTTATGAACCATGAGGTTTTTGCGTACTGCAAAAGTAAGGAGCTTGAACTCACCCGCTCGCGAGCTTACAAGAAAAACGAGCAGGCTTGGTAAAGCAAAAAAATGGCTCGGTCGTACGTAGATTAGTGGGTTATGGGTGCTTTTTGATAATCATATTGCTAGAGTTTAACCCATCTGTACCGTGCCTCAAGGCGATACGTCGGGCGTAGAAATAATTTGTACGACACACACAGTGCGAGTAGTGAAAAAAAACAAAAACCACATCAAGCGATGGCGTTCTAAAACATTTCTTCAATGGGCTTGTCAGCTTATGGCATAAAGGTGAGGCACAACCTAAGCAGTTTCCTAATAATTCTGCAATGCGCACATTGCAACGTCGCTTGAAAGCGCGCAGAGAAAAAGAAATGCTGGACCTGATGAACGAAGAAAACCAAACACGCT
>Ga0079226_10002510_pt1 | contig 14190 bp, 24 predicted proteins | sample Poulit2014_FD_76345 | JGI IMG/M metagenome (GOLD analysis project Ga0079226, IMG submission 76345) | Agricultural soil microbial communities from Georgia to study Nitrogen management - Poultry litter 2014 | ecosystem: Environmental > Terrestrial > Soil > Agricultural land | place: USA: Georgia... | reverse complement strand
CTTCGGGGCATTAGCTCAGTTGGGAGAGCGCTTGCGTGGCACGCAAGAGGTCAGCGGTTCAAGCCCGCTATGCTCCATCTACATGAAACGCCTATACATCAATATGTATGGGCGTTTTTATTTTTAATAATTATTATAAATTATCGAGATTTGATGACCAATTGATGACCAATCCTTTTTTTATTACTCTTTGGATTTAAGTAAGTCAGCTATCTTTTCCAAATGATTAGCTATCTGATTTAACATTTCAGTGTCTTTTTTAGTTTGTTCCTTACTTTCATACTCACCATCTCCAAACAATTCATCTAAGGTACATTCATACAGTTTGGCTAGCCTTTTACCTTCAGGGATTGTAAAATCACGCTGCCCCGTTTCCTTCAAGTAGTACGATTGTTCATGCATGCTAATAGCTTTAGCAACGTCAGACTGTCTTAAATTGCGCTCTTTCCGTTTAATGTAGACTTGTGCGTTCATAATGCATCACTTCCGTTCCCACATTTTATCATTTTAACAAAAAAAGGTCTCATACAAATATTTTTCTTTTTTTAAAAAGTAATCTGTTCTTCAATATATAAGGTTAGACAAAACCCATAAGCTATGATGTGATATAGTTAATGCCGAGGGGAAAATCCCTTGAGCTATAAAGGGGGAAAGAAAAATGACTTATTACGCAAGCAGATTCTGGTCTGGTATGTTAAGTTGGACTAAACTATTTAAACCTGATTCAGTTGAACTTCAATCAGACTGCATTAAGATTGTGAAACATACTATGTTAGGCTTAAAGAGTTCTGAAGAAGAAATGAAATATAACAATATTGCTTCTGTAAGGCTGGCTAAAAACCTTTTTACGAGTGATATTATTATCGAGACAACAGGCGGCGCCATAAGTGATTTAAGCATAAAGAAATTACGCAAGAATGTAGGTAATGAGGTAGTAGGAAAAATAAGAAGTAAAATAGAGGTTATGGAAGCATAAGAACCGTAACTGATTAAGGCTACAGCTTTATTTATGGTGGAATGTTACGTGTTCGTTTTCGTCATGATCGGGCATATCGTCAAATGCAATACCGACTACAAACCTAAATGCATTCATCGAAGTTCACTTTGTAGTGTATAATTGGTACGAGAGACTGCTTTTAACAATGGATTGGGTAATTATAAGTAAATTCAATCTGTGAGGTACTATCTATGTGATAGATATGATTTAATTGGTGCGCTATTCCTTTTAAACTTTACTACATAAAAAAAGGATAGACTATAATAAGCCTACCCAATAATAAAAGCATTACAGTCATTAGTTTTGTAGTCTTAGCGGTATTTTCCGGTACCTCCTACAAGACACTTAGTTATGGTGTACTGTTACACGTTCGTTTTCCTCGTATTCAGGTACATCATCAATAAAGCAAATATCTCGTGGCCTTATCTTACCTTTTTTAAATGCTGTCCTATACTCATCATCACTATTAAAGAATTTAACTCTGCTTTTTATTTCGATTGATTCAACTTCTTTCTCCAAACTATCAATACGTCTTTTTAAACTCATCAATTCCGCTCCTTTAATAATCGTTCAAAATCTTTCACTCTCTCTAACAGTTCGCCATCTTTATATGCACTTAATGCTGTGTTAGACAAATAAGCAATGGCTCTAGCCTTATCAATGGGATCTAACTCATCATCTTGTCTTAATATGTTTATCTGTTCTTGCATAAGCGTTCTAACATGGCTAGGATGGCTTATTCTGCGTTCTCTAACCTTTTTACTCATATATACCCTACCCCCTTATAACTCTTTATATATCAAGGTATTAAAGGATATTAGCAATACATAATAAACCCACCAATACCCTTTAACCATACTAAATTATCTAAATTCCATAGCCAATTCTCTGCTCGCCTGTTTCATCTTTCTTGCGTTTTCATAAGGGCTTGTGGCATCTGGGCTATTTATTGTAATGTTTTGCGTTACGCCTGAGCTTCCATTCACTGTTCTTGGTTGGATATGGTTGTTTTTTAGATTTCTAGATTCATAAGTTAAATCAACCGTATCAACTTCGGGTAATGCAGCCATCGCCATGTCTTCGGACGCTCTATTGATATCTCTTATCATGGATTGCATTCCTACTTCTAACCCTTGTCCAGTAAATACACCAAACTCTTTCATTAGTTTAGATGGGGATGCGATGCCTAAAGCACCTTTAATAGAGTCGCCAATGCCGTTCGCGATGCCTTTTGCCTTATCCCATACAGCACTAGCCATGGACCCTATACCATCAATCAGTCCTTGAATAATATCCTTACCCATTGAAAATAGATCAATGTCGCCTAGTGGGTCTTTAATAAAATCTACTACCTTGTTAAAAGCTTCGGATGTTTTATCTTTCAATGTCTCCCACGCATCAATAGCGCCTTGTTTCGCTCCTTCTGCCAAATCGGTAACAGTAGATTTAATTCCTTCCCACACACTGCTAACGGTAGATGATATACCATCCACAATGCCAGATATAGCATTTTTGAGACCTTCCCATATACTACTTGCTAGATTGGATAAAGCACTAAAGACCGTGCTTGTAACGTTTTTTAAACCTTCCCATCCTGTCTTAATATAATCAACTAAACCTTTGACGATAGCCGTTAACGCCGTTTTAAGAGATTCCCATATTTTAGATGCGGCGTTTTTAATGTTTTCCCAAATAGAAGACAGGTTTGTTTTAAAAGCCTCCATATCGCCAGTGACTAAATTTATCAACAACAGAATCGGGCCGAGAATAGCGTTCTTTATTAATTCCCACGCGGCACTTGCTGCGGTTTGTATTGATTCCCAAACTGTAGAAAGCGTATCGGAAATAACTTCCCATGCATTTACAAACACTTCTGATACTGATTCCCAAACTGTAGAGAAAAACTCTATAATTGGTTCGAATACAGTCTGCATCATTTCGATAAAAGCATTCCATTCCTCTACTAGACCATCCCAAACTGTTACAAACACCTCTTTAATGCTATTCCACAATTCTAAAAACCACTCAGATACACCGTTCCAAGTTTCTTTAAGCCACTCAACGGAAGTATTCCATACTTCAACCAATGATTCCCATACGGATATGGTTATTTCTTTGATGGATCCCCAAAGATTCATGAAAAACTCTTTGATTGGTTCCCAGTAGACATAAATCAATGCGGCTGCTGCTATTATTGCGGCTACAACTAATGTTATTGGAGACATTAGCAACCCGATCACTGTACCTATAGCTGCGACACCCGATACAAAGGCGGGAATAAGACCAACTAGCCACATAATAGGCCCGGCAATTGCTAAAAATGCTCCTACAACGGCTGCGCTTATGGCTATAAAGCTTTTTGTTCCATCGCTTAAATTATTAAACCAATTTGCCAGACCTTGCAATGCTGATGTTGCAGCTTTAACAGCCGGCAATAATGCTTCACCTAATGAAATCATTATTTCTTCAAATGCTGAATTAAGCTGTGTAAGTGAGCCTTTTAAGTTATCTTGCATAGTATCAGCCATATCTCCTGCTGCGCCTTTTGAGTCTCTCAACTTATCTTCTAGCTCTCCTATTACACCGGCGCCTTCGTTTGCATATACGTTAAAGCCTTTAAGTGCTTGTTCACCCATGATAGATGATATAGCTTGGTCACGCTGTTCGTCAGACATGTCTTCTGTGGCTATAATTAAATCATCCATTACGTCAGTCATGTCTCGCATTTGTCCTTCAGAATCATATAAAGCCACTGTTTGATTTCCGACAGCCAACTTGCCATCTTCCGCCCCGTCTTTTAAGTCACGGAGCATAGCGTTTAACGTGGTACCCGCTTTACTTCCCTTTATTCCGTTATCTGCAAGCACTCCTAAAAATGCAGAGGTTTGTTCAATGTCCATTCCCGCCGCGTGAGCGTTCGCACCCACGTACTGAAAGGCGTTACCTAACTGGTCAACGTCTGTGTTGGTGCTACTTGATGCAGCTGCCATAACATCGGTCATTCTTCCGGCTTCTTCGGCTTCCATGGCATACATACTCATAACGTCAGTGACTATATCGGCGGTTCTTGCTAGTTCCATTCCGGATGCGGCTGCTAAGTCTAGAGTTGGGCCAATTCCTTCCATGGTTTGTTGAGCATCCCAACCTGCAAGCGACATAAAAGACATGGAATCTGCTGCTTCACTCGCACTAAAAACAGTATCTTTGCCCATCTCACGAGCTTTGTCAGATAACTGTTCCATTTCTTCCCCTGTAGCTCCTGAAATAGCTTCAACTTTACTCATGCTCGCTTCAAAGTCTGCCGCTTTGCTGACTGCAAAACCTAGTCCGGCAGTTATAGCCGTTCCCGCTACGGTTGCCATTTTACCAACTTGTTTGAATGCACCGAATGACTTTTCATTTCTACTTGTAAAGTCATTGACGGCATCAGAAGCATTTTTAAATGATTCGGTAAACTTACTTATACCAGTCGCTTTAAAAACAGCTTCTACACTATAAGACATATATTTCGCCTCTCTTTCTTTTTAAAATAAAAAAAGAGAATATAAACCAGTAATTTAACTGATTCATATCCTCGATTTTTTCGATAGATAACTTTATTAAGTTTTAATATCTGCTATATTTCACTTCGTATCTATGAGGTTTATTGTCTTGCCATTGAATAGAAACTTCGCCAAAACCCGTTATTGGCTTGTCCACTTTTTCTATTTTTCCATCTATTACCCTGTATACTGCATTCTCTTCCAACTTAATAGTGGCAGTCTTTTGTATGGTCAGCACCTCACTTCATGAATAGTGTTATAATTAAACTAAACATTGTTATTGCATAAATCATTAATGAATACTCTTTAACATTTCTCTTATGCTCAAATTTACCTAGTACACCTAAAAGCGAAACAACTAAAAGCACCATTAATAAAACTTGGAAAACTTCCTGCATATCTACACCTCTTGAAATCACTTTATACCTAGCTCTTTAGCTTTTTCTATAAACTCTCTCTTTAGGTCTGGGGAATGTTTAAAGTGGTGGCCAGCCCCCGAGCAATACACTTTAAACATTAACAACTTCTCATTAGCCCATAGTGAAAAAGCGTTCGGGTGTTCTTTCACTTTCTCACTGACTTTTTTATATTTTTCAGTACCCATATAAGATGCTATTCCTTTTTTCGTTATAACGTCTATATCCATTTTCTTTAATATATTATAGTCATTACTCATTATTTAGCCCCCAGGTTTCTTATAAATGCTCTTTCATTCTAAAAGACTATTTAATTATCCGATTTTCTTGCGCAAGTTCTGATAAACTAGGCGCTTTAGTGTCGGTTTTTTGTTGTTTCGTATCTTCTTTTTGCTTCTTGCTCTGTTCTTTTAAAACCTCACCCATCATGTCGTTATAATAATCTTCTATTAAAGTTACGTGTTTGCTGGGTACATCGTAAGCACTTAGTAATTGTTTTATATTTGATGGCATTTTAATATTATTCATACATCATTCCTCCTTGTAGTGAAACTACATGATCATTTCCTTCTGCTGCTCTCTTAATTCTGTTATACACTTTATGATTAATAAGTCGGCCTTCTTTTTCAGCTTTTTCAACTTCTTTCCTATGCTCTTTATCTAAGTCTGGGCGCATTCCAGTTGCATGAGGATGTTTACGCTTAATAACTCTTTTTATAGCATGATCATCAATAAGAGATTCATATCTAACCGCTTCATCTATATACTTGTTATTAATTTCTACGATTTCTTTATTTATAGAATCCATTTCTTCTTTGTGCCGCTTTAAAGTTTCGTAATACTTATCTTTAATTTCTTTGCCCCGTTGCTCAAAGTTAGGTTTTACCTCATGAAAACTATCCAAAACTTGCATAGCACTTTTTCTTAAATGATCTTCTGTAACTTCTTTAAGCGTATCAAGTTTATGTTTATCAGCTTTTAATTTAGACTCTAATGTCTCCATTTCATGAAAGAGATCATCAACATTGTCAGAATCATTGGCCACTGCATCTCTATACTCTTCTTGCAAATAAGGCAATTGCTTTTCTTGTTCTTCAATAGAGTTTTTTAAATCAGTAACTCTTTGTCTTTTTTGTTTAACTTCTTCTAAGTGTGTTTCTAAATTACTCATCTATATTAACCTCCGTTATTTTGAAATTAGATGGATAGTACATAGCTAAGGTGAATCTAATTCGCTTATATGAGACTAGGCTTATATAATTCTTTGTTTTTCACTATTTCATCCTGGAGCTTATCCTCAATAGCTATTCGCTCTTGTCTATATGCTTCAAGTGATACGCCCATCTTATCTGCAAGGATTGAATCCTTTATGATCCCGTTAGTTTTAACGTGATACTTATCAGCTAACAACTCTAACTCTTTGTTGCACAACGTCTTTAGGCTTGAGTAAAGTATCTTCATGTTGATCTCTTCTACCTCACGTAATAACTCTACGTTTTTATCATAGTAAAGCCACTTCCTAAGAAAATACTTTGCTAGTCTATTCCTTGGACTTCTACTAACACGAAAGACCATTGTTATACCCCCAAGGCTTCAGCCATATTTTTAACATTGCCTAGAACTGAATTGCATTTCCGATAAATGTTCTTCTTGAACTCAATCGGATAACCAAACTTGAAGTTAATCATTTCTTCTATTTCCATAATCTCGTTGTGTAATGCTTCATCAATGCGTTTTACTTCACTATCATACAAGCCATGCTTATACTTATTGACCAAGTATTCCTTTTCAATAGGTGGTAAACTGTTTAAGTACCTATCAAAGTGGAGCTTCTTATCATTCAATCTATCTATACACCTTTTTAAATCCTCAATCGTATCTACAAAAGGAACGACATTCATTTCTATATTGAACGCCATATTTACAAGATCATCACCTAACTCAACAGATTGCGGGTAAAAGCTTTGATTGTGAAACTCATATTCTAAATCTTTCATTCTTGCTTCAACTCTTGAAATACGTTTACCTAATCGGAAGTATCTTTTTATCTCCATTATTTGAAAAGCATCCATTAGAACACCTCGATTTAAGATTTAATTTGAAATTCACCCCTTCCATATTTTGAAATTAGGTGGGCCATTCATCAAGAAGTCATTCCTAACTTGATTTTATGGCCCTTATTTAAATCACGAGTTAACCTTGTTATTGGTTACTACTTGAAGTTGTATGTGCATACTGCTGTAATGATCCTTTATATCGAAAACATGAACACCTTTAACTTCATCATGTTTCGCTTTTGCATCGTTTGGAAAAATAAGGTAACTCCATTTATAAACTTAATCAGTAACCCTTCTCTTCCTTCCTGTGCGTAAAAATCAAGTGCATTGTCACCCATTGCGTATTTTCCTTCAAAATTAATGAACAATGATTTTTCTATACGTGAGACCCAACTTACATCGGTAAGGACTTTCCTGTTTACAATAGAACACATATTTATTAATACTGGGCAATTTTCATGTTGTTTAATTGTTTTAAAGAGATCGACCATATTCATTGTTTTTCCTCCTTTATGCTGCACGGCTATTCAAAATTTCTATTATTTCATTTTTATATAAGCTTAGTAATCTCTTTAATTGATAAGGAAGGTTAGTTCCATTTTTGACTGTTAACTTATCCCCATTAGGAGAAAGAGGGAATCCCGCTAGTTCTGCATACTCAATGAGTTTATTAACTTCCTCCATTTTTCACACCTCACTTATACCATTATTAGAGTGACCAAGGAATTTGCTACAATGTTTGAAAATGATGTAGTCACTTGTAGTTACCCATAAACGTTGATATGACAACAATTCCGATACTATTGACTACAAAACTACAAACTTTTTGCATTAACATATTATATTAATACACGGTTTATATATATGTTCAATATATTTTCTTTTGATAAGTAGAATGTAGTTATTGTGTTTAAATAGTTCATAAACATTGATGTGTCAGTGTTTGAGTTGACTACAATAAGACTACAAAACTACTACAAGCCCACTACAAACACCGACATTTGACTACATACTCTATTACAAATCAATATCAATGGATCTTTTTTGAAAACCTCGCTGATTGCCATATCTTCCGAATCTTCGAGGTGAGTCTAGTTGTTCCCAACCTTCTATTTTTCTAAGAATATCATTTATATCACTTATATCATGGCGCTTAGGCTCTTTGTCGTTGTTTAAGCATTCATGCCATATTTGACGAGCGCACACCCTGTCTAGGTGTTCTTTTTTTATAAACTCTTCAACAATCCCAATAAGTCCGCCATCAGTTGTATGCTCTTCTTGAAGCCTTTTAGCTTCTTGGGCAACTGTTTCATTTGTAATATGAAGGGGCTCACCGTTAAGGTATAAATAATACGCTTCCGCCCACACTTGGTTAATATACTCGTCTGTAAGCTTTTCAAATGGGTTCATATTACGTTTGCTTTTATTGACAGGAAGAGGGAAAAACCTTCGATTCCCTGTTTGGTCTTTCAGAAATTCAAAATTATTTGTACTTCCAAAGAAAACACATTGCCGTGGGTACCTTAAAATATTCCTTCCATATTTAGGTCTATACGTATCTACTTTAGCGCTAATAAAACCTTTTACCTCTTCAACTTCTGAAGATTTTAGAGCGGATAACTCGGCCAATTCGATGATCCAACTATTTCTAAGTTTCATTAACGCCTCGTCACCATTAAAACTGTTTAAACTTTCATTAAACCAATCACCACCTAAGCGGGAAAGAACATAACTCTTACCCACACCTTGGGCACCAATAAGGATTAGAGCAGTATCAAACTTAATCCCCGGTTCAAATACTCTCGCAACTGCTGCAACTAACATTTTTCTTGTAACTGTCGTGGTATAATTGGTATAAGAGGCACCCAAGAAATCTATAAAAAAACTGTCGAGTCTTTTTTCCCTATCCCATGATTGGGCTTTTAGATAATCCCTAATTGGATGATAAGCATTCTTATAAAATACAGCGCTTAAACAATCTTCAATAGCAGAGTTATTTGATATTCCATATTTAGAATCTATATACACTCTCAATTGGGCTTCGTCCGTATCGGTCCAAAACACATCATCATCATCTTTTCTACGCCAAAATGGACTTTTATAGATTTCGTTATGACCAGAAAAAATATTTAATCTTCCAATATCCTTTAAATTCTCATCATGGTCTAATATAAGTTGAACATTAAACCTATTTTTTTTAATTTGTCCTTTTTGATTTATTTGAAGTCTGTTCATCCAAGCTTTATCCATTTTTAAAACTTTACTTTTTTCTTGTAGTTTTTTTCCCGCTTTGTGGTCTAGTTCAACCAAAATTATCACCTCTTCTCTAGCTCACGATTCAATACATTGTTAAATGCACGAGTAATAATATTCGGACTAAGTGGGGGGGCAACTCTCCCTGACTCATTCCATATATGAACAAGCTCAAAAGCTTCTTTATAATCAATGTCTCTAGCTAATAAGTGCCCTATCAACGACATTAACGCATTATTGCGTTCACCTTCAGAAACACCTTGTAATATACGGACATACTCACTAGAGGGCCTTGCCTTGTACTGCTTAGTGTTGTTAGACGGCTTACTTAACAAAGTGATTAACCATTCTGGCATACTTGCAATTTCAGTTTCTCCGGGATAACTTGACAATTCAAAGGCATATTCTTTCCCGTTTGGGTGTATACTGGGTGGTAGAACGATATATTTACCATTCGATTGGATATCAAGACCTGGATAACCATCTAGCTTACTTTTACTAATGCGTTTATCGTATCTGTAATAAAGATGACTGCCGCCACCACCAGTTAAGCATTCGATAGTGTGAGGTAATTGCTCGTATTCATCAGTTAATCGTTCAAATGATACACTCCCACCATTACGGGGATCTATATCAATGACAGCAATATTATTTACTTCCCCGGTTGGAAGTCCAATTCCATAATCAGGATTAGACTGCCACCAGTTTGTAATTTGGGTTAAATCCCCTGTAGCATCTTTAAAACCATTTTTAGTAGCTGGACTTTTGCCATTAGGTATTAAAGGGAAGATCGCCCAGTTAAATCTTTTAACATACGCTAAAGCATAAGCTAGATTTTCATTGATTCTTGTATCGTTATTTGATACACTAGTGGTAATGAGGGTAACCCCCTTTCAATCGGATAGTGTATTATTGCGTTTCCACTTACAAGGCGGTCAACCTTTATGTAAGTGGTTTTTTCATGCTTCCTGTTCCAATTCGTCTAACCAATTATCAATGCTATTTTTCTTGAACATAACCCTTGAACCGATACGAATATGAGGGATATGTTTTTCTCTTACCAATTTATAGATCATATCGACAGACAAACCTATATAAATAGCAATCTCTTTAACTGTTAATGTTGTTCTTTCAACTTGGGCATAATCGGGCTTGTCCTCACCATATTTATGCTTGATCGCTTTTTGGATATTCACTTGATAATCCTCCTATCTGCCCTTGATTCATAGATGGTCAACATATTGTTAAATAACATATCCGAATGAGCATTCAAACTTTCCTTGAATTCCAATACAAACGACTGCAGCTCAACATAATCCAACAGAAGATGGTAGCAAGACACTAAATGATCAGCCATAGAAACTGGCTCTCCCTTTTCAATTCTGCTAATTCTTGATGGAGAAGTACCCAGATATTCGCCAATTTGCCTTAATGTCATTCTGTTTTTCTCACGTCTAGCCTTCAATTTCTCTCCTTCATCTATCCATGTTGATTTATTTTCTTGAACAAATGCTTCACGCCTTTTAGCATTTTCCTCACGATTTAAAATCGACTGCTTCACTACTTCTTCCAAAATTGCATTTTCTGTTTTCATTATTTTTCCTCCTTGTTGTTTCTGACAACTTCGTCAAAGATTTTTTCCTTAATTTCCTCAACATCTTTAAAATTTCCATTAAAATCATCTAGAACGAAATGCAATAAGTCATCAATCATCGTAATCTTATGAGTAATATCTCTCATACGCAGTGCCAATGCAGTCTTATCTGTTTCATCTGTATTGTCAATATCTTCTCGGATAAGTCCCATCTCTACTTTTAAAGCTTCCAATGTTCCCTTATTACATAAAATTGCGCCTATACCATAATCTAACTCATGAACTAAGTTTTTCACTTCGGTTTGTTTAGTCATTTCAATCTCTCCTTTTATCACCTTTATTTATTTTCCTTTATATATGAAGATTGTGCTTTCTTTTCTTTCTAATAGCTCCATTAGATCGTTCACTGCATCCTGCTTTGTATAACTATCTGTTTTTTGAAGAGCATGAACGACCTCTAAAATGCCTGTTACATATTCGGAGTTTTCGAGCATTGCATCTATGTCATATTCACGCATTAAAATATCCTCCTTTTGTCTTTTTTATTTGTCTCCCTTGTATACTTCGTAATATCCTAAAATAATATCAGGTTGAATACATTCACCTTTTTCTTTCACCTCTTTAGCGAAACCAATGATCGAGCTTAATAATATGTTTTTACTTCTCACATCCATTTCTTGTAGTTCTTCTAATGTTGATTTTTTCATGGTATCAATGTCACCTCCTTCCACCTTTGTTAGAATGTTATTAGCTTGAATATGAATATTACTGAAGCTAATAAAGTTAACAGATTAACACCGTAAAACAACAAATATTCATGTAGTAATGCTTGTTCATTTTCGTCATGAATGAAAATGTAATTTAGTCTTTCAAAAAATCGATTCATTTATGTGACTCCCCCCAGCTATAATAATTTAGTTTGTGGCTTCTCCATGATAACTTTTGTTATCATATTGAATAAAAAAAATATCGGTGACTTTCATATTTAACCCTTCTGCAATCTTGTAGGCAACATTTGGCGATGGGTTACGTTTCTTGCTTAATATCTGTGACAAATAACTTTGTGATATTCCCACTTTATCTGAAAACTGCCTTAGACTATATCCTTGTCTACCTAAAATGACTCTAGTTTTCATAATGCTTTTCAGCTCAATATTTAACATGGCTTAATCACCTCCGTTGTATTTCTAATTTAAGAATAACACGTTTTGATAACATTTGCAATATAATATATTAAATATTTACTTTTGTTATCATTTGTTATATGCTAACCTTAGTAACCAACAGAGGTGATTGTGTGGAATTTAAAACATACCTTAAAAACATTAGAAAAGAAAAAAACTTGTCTATGCGTAAAGTTGAAGAATTAACAGGTATTTCCCAAGCGTACCTATCACAAATAGAAAGTGGGAAAAGAGGAACGCCTACTCCTAATATTTTAAAAAAGCTCTCAAAAGGTCTGGAAACTGACTATATTCAACTGCTCCAAGCGGCCGGCTACGTAAATGATGCTGAAAAACTAAAACAAATAGCTAAAACCTTTAAAGAATCCAACGAAGAGACAATGATGCACACAGTTCATTTTACGGATGAAAACGAGATTATAAATCCAGAAGCTTTTCCCCAACCAACAACATTACAAAAGAAGATAAATGTCCCTATGGAATTCAAATTAGATGATGAAATGAAAATCTTTGAAAACAACGATATTCTAAATTTATATAATTTCATCAGCTTATCAATAGATAAAAACGAATTATTTCCACTAACAAATAAGACAGGTGAGCAAATAACCAAAGGTGATTTAGAAAAGATCCTTTCAATAATTGATACCATATTGGAATAGAGGTGATCTAATGGCTGGAAGTATTCAAGATAGAGGAAATGGATCGTATTATCTTGTGTACCATATTGGGTACGATGCAGAAGGTAGACGAATAAGAAAAACCCGTACTGTCAAAGCTAAAAACATGACGGAAGCTAAAAAGAAACTTGCATCATTCGTTACTGAAATAGAACGTGGTGAATATATAGCACCATCTAATACTAAATTTCATTCATTCGTGGAAGTATGGAAACAACACGCCAAAAAGAAGTTAGCACCTAAAACAATGGAAATGTATACCTACTTACTAGATGGCAGGTTAATCCCTGCATTTTCCCACCTTAATATGGAAGATATAACACACGTTTTCATTAATGACTATATGGCAAACCTTGAAGATGAAGGACTGTCTACCTCTACCATACAAAAACACCATAATGTATTAAGTAACATTTTTAAACTTGCTAAAACTCATGAACTCATTAAAAAGAATCCTATGGATAAAGTCGAAAAGGTAACCGTTCGTTATAAACAAGGTGAAGTGTATTCTCCGGACGAACTCAAAAAGTTATACGTTTTGCTCGAAAAGGAAAAGAATAGGCAAATGGTGCTGATGATCAAACTTGCTCTTAATACTGGTATGCGTAAGGGTGAAATATTGGCTCTTCAATGGGATGATTTAGACTTTAATACCAACACCATCCATATAAACCATTCTTTAAGCTATACTAAAGAGAATGGCTATCAGTTAAAAGAACCTAAAACAAAAGGCTCTAAACGAAATTTAGGTGTATCAGTTAACATGATGAAGTTATTAAAGAGGCATGTCTTTAAAAAGAAAACTGATCGCATACAAGCAAGTGAGTTATGGGAAGGTGGAAACTATTACTTTGTGTTTTCTTCTGATACTGGAAAACCAATTCACCAAGATGTGCCTAATAGATGGTGGAATAGATTCCTTATTCGTACTAAATTTAAAAAAATACGTTTCCATGATCTAAGGCACACTTTCGCCACCAATCTAATTAATAAAGGTGGTAACATCAATAAAATATCTAAGTATCTTGGCCACCACTCCATAACCATTAGTATGGATATATACGGTCATCTACTTAAAGAAGATAGGGAAATTGCAGATATGATCGATGAAGATTATATGTAGACTTTTCGCCAATTTAAGCGAAAAGATATAACCGACCACAAAAGTGTGGTGAGGTGAAAAGTTACCAGTCCTATTTTATATATTAATACATTCCCCCATATTGGGGAACGTTCATTTAATGTGGGAAGTTTCTCCTTGACCAAAATAAGAACATACGTTTTAAATTTGATGACCAACTGATGACCAATTTAGTCATCAAACATAATATTTTATATATCTACATAGTAAACATACGCTTTAACTGTTGGTATAACAACGTTTATACAACTATATGACAATTGATAAAACTTACTGTTTAAGCGTGGCACGCAAGAGGTCAGCGGTTCAAGCCCGCTATGCTCCAT
>Ga0079226_10002509_pt1 | contig 14195 bp, 7 predicted proteins | sample Poulit2014_FD_76345 | JGI IMG/M metagenome (GOLD analysis project Ga0079226, IMG submission 76345) | Agricultural soil microbial communities from Georgia to study Nitrogen management - Poultry litter 2014 | ecosystem: Environmental > Terrestrial > Soil > Agricultural land | place: USA: Georgia... | reverse complement strand
TTTTGAGTTGGATATGAGCTGGTCGGGAGGCAAACTCCAATCTCTAACTGTAATTTCGAAGGCCGGTAAAACATGCTCGCTCAGATATGATGGAAAAACGACGAGCTTCGAAACGAAGAAAGGAGAACGTTATCAGTTGGATGAGGATCTGAATCTTCTTTAACAAAGAATTGCAGATATAAGATTAACAGACGTTTCATCATGCTGTAAGTTTCCTGTTTACTTATTCGTTTACTCTGGTTTGGAACACCGATAACGCTGAGTTGGCGGTTAGGCACCGATAAATATAGTCAGTGCCAACCCGTTCTAACCGTATCATCTGTGTTCCATACTCTTTTCTTTTACATGCTGTCTCATCTGCTTGGTGCGCTGCCGCAGGACCTCCGGGTTGAGCTTTAGTTTCACCATCCCCAGCGGGTGGAACCGCTTGTCATTGGCAATGGCCGCGTAGACCACGGTATAAACATTGTTGCCCTCCGGGATCAGCCCCATCGGGGTCCGCATGATGTCCCACCACTTGTTTACTTTGGTTCGGATCGGGAAGTAGTGGCTTTCGGTCCAGTGGATCCCGTCCAGCGACAGGGAGTAGCCAAACATATTCGGCAGGTGCAGTCCCCAGCCGTCCGGACCGCCATCATAGATGGCAATATAGACGCCGTGGGGGAGTTGGCTCACGATCGGGTTTTCGATAAACCAAGGATGCATGCTGGTGACCGGGTTCACGGTCGTATCCATCCGGGCCCAGGGGCCTTCCAGAGAATCAGCTTTTGCTAAACCTACATGCCAGCCCCGGAGCGTACTGTCGGGGTAGTTGCTCCACTGGCCCCAGGGGAAGCCGCCCCCGTAAAAGGCGTGCCAGCCACCCTCGACTTTGAACGGGAAGAAGGACTGCACGCCCTGGCGGCCTTCCCACAGCTGGGAGTTGAGGCCGGGTTCCATGATTTTGCCGATGTTCTCGTACGGTCCCCCAATGCCGTCTCTGCCTTTCTGTACCGACCGGGCCTGCCAGATGCGGCCAAAGGAGTGGTTGGGTGCAATGGTCCGGTGGGTGGTATACCCCACATAGGTGGCGAGCCACCGGTTGTCTTGTTCGCTAAAGGTCGGCATAAACGACCACAGGGCGCTGCGCCGGTCGTTGGCGGGGTTGTCGTCGTCGGTTACTGCGTAGTCCCCGCTGGATTCATACAGGGTGGCCTGCCGGGTCCAGTGGACTGCGTCCGTGCTGCTCCAGTGGGCAATGCGGGTTGTGACGCGGTCCTGGTAGGAGCCGATCCCCTCCTCTCCCATGCGTTCGGTGGGAAACATATGGTAGGTCCCGTCCACCTTGACCAGGCGCCCGCCTTCAAAGCCCCCGCGGTTCCCCTCGGTGCCCGGCATGCCTTTATCCAGCACCGGCTGGTCCTTGCCTCCTGCGATATCAAACAGGGCGGCCTTTTCCGAAAAGCCTTCCACAATGAAGGTCTCCCACTCCCGGCCATCCATCCGGCCGGCATTGCGGGGGGTAATCGGCTGGCCCGCCCCGATCATGCCCACGACCGAAAACAGCCCGTTGCGGTTCGGCCGGAGGGTATGTTCCCCGGCTTCCAGCGGCAGGGCATAGATATCCACCGGCGGCAGCCCGGTGAAGGTTAGCCCGTTTTCCAGGAGTGGCTGGGATGAAAGATCACTACTGAAGTCAGTGGGGTTCAGATATTTTTTATCATCCTCCCCCTGAAACAAGGCCAGCAGCACCTTCCCCGGTTGTTCAAGTTTAATATTGATGGCAACCGGCCGCTTCCCTTCCAGTGTTGAGGCCGGCATTTTGATGCCGGACAGCCCCCGCAGCTCCGGGGCCACCCGCACCAGGCAGTGCTCCCGCCCCCGGTAGGGATGTCCTAAATCATCCACCTGATACGTTGAATAACCGGGAGATAGAATCTCAAAAGGAACTGATTCCCAGGTAGAGCTGTCCGTTTCTACGGCAGTGGGCTCCGCGACGACAGGATGAGCCATAAGGGTGTTGGGACTAAAGAAAATAAGTAAGAAGCCAAATAATAAGTATTGAAAATTTTGAAAAGTGTCCATCACGGTTTTAATTAAAATTATAAGTCATATTTTTGCATGAATATTGGAAAATCATTGTCCGGTTATTGTACTGTAAACCCAGATTGACCTTCCTTAATATGTACTGTCGTATTGATCGGCAAATCTGTAAATACCTGCTGGTTTCTGCTCGGCCACTCTACAACAAGACTATCGATATTGGTATACTGATCAAGACCAAAGTGTTGGACCAAGCTATTTTGCGAGAGATAAGAGGGTTGAGCGTCGACCTCCCGCATATAAGTATTACCATCAATCTTAAGAAATAAGCGAGCTCCAATGGCCGAACGATTACTCTGGCTCCCCTCTAATGAAAAACTGACCCAGTTCTTGTTGTTACCTGCTTGATTCTGGAGCAACAACCCTTGTCCCCCATGATTAATGAGGTAGGTATCGATATCCCCATCATTATCGTAATCCGCAAAGGCGGCTCCACGTCCCACAATCTCTCTACTTAAAGCTTCACCAGTAGAAGCGGTGGCATCCACAAAACCTTTTCCAGGCCCTCTGTTCCAATAGAATTTATTTGGCATGGCAACCAACTTCAGAGAATCCTTCTTTCGCGTGTTCGTACTGCCATTGGTTATGAACAAGTCTAAATACGTATCATTATCAAAATCAAACAACCCAGTACCCCATCCAACGAGGTCCTCAGTGGACTCACCAACACCATATCCCAACGCACGTTCCTGAAAATGATACAGCGACTTATTGCCTGTCTGATTCAGTAACAACTCATTTAATTCAAACATCCAGTTGGTGATATAGATATCCATATCCTGGTCTTGATCTATATCGCCGACGGCAAGTCCCATAGAACCGCGTGTCTCCGTTTGATCAGAAAAGAAAGCTTCCTTGACAAATGATTGTCCCTGGTTGTTTAAATACATGGTGTTGGCACTCACATCGTTTGCAATTATCAGATCAGGCCACCCATCGTTGTTAACATCACACCAGGTGGCGGCTAAACTTTTGCCTCCGATGTCCCGGGTATTGGTATTGGCAGCGTGTTCGGTAAATGTGCCATCACCATTGTTATGGAAAAGCAGGTTTTCTTGCGATTCAAATGGACCAGGGCTTAGCTGTAGAGGAATCATCATATTTATTCGCCTTCGCTGCTCCCCCTTCCCTACTGAAGAAATATTTTTGTACTTTACATAACCGGTTACATACAAATCCAAATAACCATCCCGATCATAATCCCCCCATTGTCCATCCGACCAAAAACCCTCAAAATTGTATAGACCCGCTTCACGAGTTACATCTTTGAAGGCACCATTTCCGTTGTTTTGAAAAAGTAAATTATGACCATATTGACTGACAAAAAGGTCCGGCCATCCGTCGTTGTTATAATCACCTGCATCTACCCCCATCCCATACCCCCTGGTAATCAACCCTGCCTGTTTGGTTACATCTGTAAAAGTACCATCCCCGTTATTTTTATATAATACGCTATGGGCAGGCGAATTCTGCCTTTCTTTTCTGCTCATCGACAGTGGACCGGAGGTATTGGCTATAAAAAGATCTTGCCAGCTATCCTGATTGTAATCAAACCACGCTGCCCCGGATCCCATATCTTCGGGCAGTTGATTCGAACGCTTTCCATAGAAATGCTTAAAATGAATACCTGCCTCATGGGCTACATTAACGAATGTAAAACCTGGCTGCTCTTGAGATTTAGATGGTGTGAATTGAGTATAAAACAACATTCCGCTGATGGTAGCAATCACTATTACCAACAACACTATGGATCTAAGGAGTGGATTGCTTTTTTTCACCTCAGTATCTCCTATCTCCCCAGTGAAAGATGGAACCTATATTTCAGAAAAATAATAACCATGATTGTTGTAAGTTATCCGTGATCAAGCAATCGAAGCCTGAATTTCAGTTTTAATATCCCGGGTTCTGTTCCAGAGTGGTTCCCGTGTTGGCATCTATTGCAGACTGCGGTAGCGGATAAAGGCCGTGATATTCCTGAATACTTCCTGAACTTTCTGAGTTGTGTTCTCGAACCTCTTCTACTAGCCGTTCCATTCTGTTTAGCGTTAATCGTCGGGGTTCCTCAACCACCAATTCACGGGCTCGTTCATCCAGAATATACTCAATATTAACATCAGCAGGATCTACCGGATCAGCATTTGCCCGTCCACGTACCTCATTTATATCTTCAGCAGCCTGCACGGCATTATTATTCCGATAATAGGCTTCAGCCCTGAGAAGATACGTCTCCGCCAGCCGCATCACGTAGGTATCCTTAAATGCACGACCATAGGATGCACCCTCGGGAAAATTTTGAGCTGTAATTTTGTGAATCGTTGGATAATACTGCACCATCGTATCGGCATTAATTGTCTCCGGATCCACTTTTTGACCAAAATAATCTGATTCGGGATTATTATAATAGTAATCACGTTGAATATTGTACGTTGAATTCCGCATGTCACTGGGATCGTCTTCCCATATCGTATAAACTACGTAATTTGTTGGACGCAACCACGCAACTCCACGACCCAGGCTATCGGTCGTTAACTGCATACCTTCATTGCCATCGGGATCCTGCAATTCCCACCATTTAGGTCCCCAGGCACGCTGCCAACCATTGGCATACCATTGGGAATTGTCAGCAGTTCCGCCCGGCGTATTATGCTCAAACTGCAGGGCCCATATGTTTTCCATATTGCCCGCAGCCCGGCTCTGATTTTCGTCTTTGAAGAGGTCAGCATACACATCGCCGGGGCGATCGGTATAATTTCCAAACCGCTGCCGCATCAGATGGTAGCGCGGGGAATCGATGACGCGCGAAGCGCTTTCAATCGCATTTTCATACTGTTCCAAACTAATATACACCTCTGTCAACAGGTGATCGGCCGCGGCTTTGGTTACGCGTCCCGGGGCTGGGGCTTCTTCCGGCAACCATTCGGAGGCAAATTCAAGGTCTTGCCGTGCAAAGTCATAAACTTCCTCCCGGGTATTTCGTTCAAAGTCTGTTTTTGGAGAATTATAAATGCGATCAACAACAGGTATTCCCCCATACAGGTTCGTCAGGAAGTTATGGGCATATGCCCGGAAAAAACGGGCTTCGGCTACTACCCTGTTTTTGGCTTCCTCGCTCGACCAATCTACGTCCTCATCATCGGCATGTTCGATAATCGTGTTGGCCCGAGGTATCATCTCCAAGTACAGTCGATTCCAGTAAATTTGTACAGACGTTTGGGTAGGCGTTAACCAGGTTTCATAATTCTCAAAATCATTCAGCGAACGATCACCCGTCATTGCAACATCGGTACCAATTTGAAGCGAATACATTTTACTGCCATCCTCCCGGAAAAAGATAGCCCGCGCCGCCATATAGAGTGAGTTAATAGCACTTTGGAAACCTTCTTCGTTGATCAATACGACATCTGAATTGAGAAAGTCTTTCGGTTCCTCTTGTAAGAGGTTGTCGCTACATCCGACCAGAATGACTATCAATAACGTAATAGCACCGAAACCAAGGTAAAAGGATTCCCCTTTGCCATTGTGCAATATATGTGTTGGTAATTTCATAATTGAAAATAGTCTGTTGAATAAAATATTTTTCACGGTTTAGAAACTTACATCCACGCCCACAGAAAATGTACGTGGTGTCGGATACAGGTCATTGATGTTATTATATCCGCTCTCGGGATCAGTCCCCATCCAGTCGGTGAGAGTAATCAAATTTCGACCGCTTATATATACTCTCAAGTTAGACAATCTAAGTTGCTCCGTGACTGAAGCCGGCAGGCTATATTCAAATGTAGCTTCCTGCAACCGTACGAAATCGCGGCTTTGATAAAAACCCATTCCCAGTGGATTCGTCCAATTCAATGAGGGCCGTGTATTCGATTGATTTTGCGGTGTCCAGTACCCTACATTGATCATATTTAATGACCTGCCCGGGAAGCTGTTCCCTGTCTGAGCACTATAATCGACCAGGTTAAACTCTGACTGCCATCCAATCATGGCATTAATAAAAAAGGAAAGCGAAAAGTTTTTATAAGAGACATCGTTGTTAAATCCCAACCGGAACTTTGGTTGCTCTTGCCCCAGTACCTTCCGGTCCTCAGTAGTAATTTCACTATCCCCGTTGACATCCTTCACTTTTACCCAGCCTGGCTGGTAGCCCGACGGCATATCATCGCCCTCTTGGTAAATACCATCAAACACATAGCCGTAGGTAACATCGATCGGCTCCCCGATGAACCAGCGGTTGGCCAAATCATCGTCCTCTACACCGTCACCGTCTACATCACTGTAATACAGATGTTCAATCCGGTTTTTGTTAGTAGAAAAGACGACACTGCTTCCCCATTGAAACTCATCAGTTCTTATATTCACCGTGTTGATGGTAATATCCAACCCTTCATTGCTGGTGGCCCCGATATTAGAGGTGGTACCATAAAAACCAGTCATCGAGGGCAGGCTTCTGAATAAAAGCAGATCCTCTGTATTCATCTTATAGTACTCCAGCGTACCACTCAGACGATCATTAAACATACTGAAATCAACAGCAGCATTAAGTGATTTCGTCGTTTCCCAATGGAGGTTTGCATTTGGCAGGTTGTTGGGGCTCGGGTAAATAGCGGTAACACTCTGCTCTCCATACACATAGTTGCCGGACTCAGCCTGGTCAAGTGAAAGATAACTGGATACTGCCTGATTACCGACCGAGCCGTATGAAAGTCGAAACTTGAGCAGATTCAAGTCATCAAAGGTTTCCATAAACGATTCCTGGGTAACAATCCAGGCTCCTGCAACAGAATAAAAATTGCCATATTTGTTGTTTGCTCCGAATACAGAAGACCCATCGCGCCGCCCCGTCAGCGTTAACAGGTACCGGTCCAAAAATCGATAATTTAACCGAGCCATGGATGACACGCCGTTGCGCTCTGATGCCGTGGTCTCTGTGGTCTGTACATCAGCAATCTCAAGATTATTCCAGCCGTTGGCATCATTAAAAAAGCCTTCGGCATTAACCTCGGTAGCTTCTTCCTCGCTGTGGTTTTGTCCGTAAAGCAGCGTTACATCAACCGCATGTTCGCCAAAATCTCCACTGTAGTTAAGAATATTTTCAAACTGCCAGTCCCACTGATTTTCGTTGTATTTGGTTCCACTTCCGGTATTATTAAATCCATGCTTTTGATAAATCGGATCAAATGAATAGTCATGGCTCCAGCGTAAATTGGGATTAAAGTTAAATCGATATTCAAGACCTTCTACAAAAGGCAGCTCAATGTTGGCATACAGATTTCCGAAAAGATTGTTCGAGATCTCTTCATTAGTCATTCGGTTTGAATTGAACAGCGGGTTTTGGACCAACTGATCACCGGTTGGATAGGGTACTAATTCGCCTTCAAATTCTCCCTGCTGAAAATGGGTCTTGGAATAAGGCGACATCCAGTAGGCATCGATAAGAGAGGCTTCTATTCCTGTATTATCCCGTTGGGCATACATACTGTTGATACCAACTCTCAGCCAATCCGTCACATCATTATCAACGTTTATACGCAGTGAAATTCGGCTTGAACGGTCTCCTATTATTAAACCCGCTTCTTCATCATAACTACCCGCCACAAAATAGTTGGTTCTGTTGGTGCGTCCGGATACACTCAAATTATAAGACTGTTGCCAAGCATTTTGCGAAATATACTCCCAAGGCTTAATGGACTGATTCGCATTATACATCTCCAATTCCGTGTTCCCGTTCAAAATTTGATCTACCGGTACTTCAGGCAGGTCGTTTTGGGACCGATAATCCTGTCGGCGTTGAATATATTCCTGGGGACCAAACAACGGCATTTTGTGACTCCAGTTTGAGATCCCGTACGAGGTGTTAATGCGAATTGTTGGTTTTGAAGTGGTTCCTTGTTTTGAGGTGATCAAAATAACCCCATTAGCCGCACGTGATCCATAAATAGCAGCGGCACTGGCCCCTTTCAGCACCTCCATAGACTGGATATTTTGCGGATTGATATCCGAGAGCTCTCCGTTGAAGAAAGCCCCATCCAAAACAATAAGCGGATCGTTGCTTGCCGTAATAGAACGCTGTCCTCGGATGAGGATATTTCCACTCTGCCCTGGCCGGCCATTATCGGTAAATTGGACTCCAGCCACACGGCCTCGAAGTGCCTGAGCAATATTTGTATTAGGTTGACTTTCTATTTTACCCAGATCAACCTGAGAAACAGAACCTGTCACATTTATCTCTCGCTGAGAGCCATAACCCACAACAACTACTTCGTCACCTGCAATAGCTTCCGGCGCTAAGGCTACCTGTAATTCATTGCGTCCGCCCAGAGGGATTTCACGCCGTTGGTAGCCAATAAAGGAGAAAATGAGGGTATCATTCAAAGCAGGCACCGAAAGTTCAAACTCGCCTTCGGCTCCACTGGAAGTTCCTATAGTCGTGCCCTTAACTATAATATTTACCCCTGGCAAGGCCTCGTCTGTCTGCTCTTCAAAGACCTTGCCCGTTACTTGAATATTCTGGGCATTCAGATCGGGCATTAAAACCAATATTAGAAAACCAATGAGCCCCAATTTACTCAGTGTATCACGAACAGTTGAAAACATAAATCCCTTCTACATCCATTATTGTTAATATCATTCGCTCCCCCCTAAGGATACGCTAACCGATAAATCAAATCCCTTATCATTAAATAATTAAATTTTATTTAAGTATCAAAAAATAATTTATATATAAATTATTTATCCCAGTACCATTCTGAACGGCCTTCCCTCGGAGAAGATACCTATTCAACCTGAGTTCGAGATAAAGAATATTTTAAACCAATGGTTCCCAGAAAATCCCTCCTTCAGGAGGGTGGGCCTATTTGGCCTCGTTTTTCAGGCCGAATTGGGTCGGGAGGTGTTATTGGGATGGTCATACCCCCCTCCCGCTGCACGGTCCTTCCCTCAAGGGGAGATTTTTACAGCTTCTTTCTTATATCGAACTGACGTTATTCAGTATTTCCTTAATCTTGCGAAGCTATGTATGATAGACTCTAAGACGATTGAAAAATGCTGGAAATGAGATGGAGATGCTTTTAACAACTATTTTGTAGGTAATTACAGGGATACGACTTCCAGGAATGCCATATATGATTCATTCCCCGATGTCGTAAATCGCACACTCACCCGAGGTCTCCATTCCTGAATACCTCCTCCCATTATACGTCCCTCCTTCATGTTCCGATCAAATACCCTCATCAATATTCAAACCTGCCTATTAGGCCGGAATTCATCTTTAGATATCTAATTGAATGCTTCAAAAAGTTACCGAATTAAGATATTTAAAGGCTTAATTTATTCTCTTTCAGACTTCAAAATTTTATTCCTTTACAATATCAATTATTACACGGCGATAGCTCCTCAAGGGCGGATTTCCATCATCTTTCACTTCCAATATTATATGTACAGAGTTCTCCTCTTTGGGTCGACGATGGTCGTCTTTCAGGTAGTTATCGGGAATCTTCACCTGTGCCACTGATCGATTAGCGTTTTGGATGGTCACATCGCCCGGGTATGCTCCGGCTTCGCGATAGATCCACCAGCGGTGAGAAGTTCCTGCTTCAGGATATACCCACCAGTTGTAGGCGAGATTATCACTGTCAGGATCGGAACTGGCCGAGGCATCAAGTTCAATCGTATCACCGGGGAAAGCTGAGGTTCTAAGTACTGCTTTCCCTTCATTCCCATTCACGGTGATCTCAGGGTTGTGATTGGCCTCCTCATACGACATTACTGTCCAATCCATCCGTGCAGCAAAATCATACTGGAAATCTTCTCTCCAGCGCCAGATAGTAGCTTGGTCAGAGACATAGGTTTGCTCATCCTCGGCCACCACTTTGTCACGTGAGTTGCGTGTATTAGTCCAAATTTTTCGGGTTTCACCAAAGGTCTGTGCCAGCTGATAGCGACCGCCCCATCCACCGTAGGTAGGGCTCAGTGCCCAACCCAACCCATTCCTAACCAATCCGAAATAAGACGGCGTATCCCCCTCCATAATGAATTCCACACGCGGATACAGAGCACCAAGCGGACCGTGGTTTTTCATAATATTTTCTTCAAGCCATGGATTGTCAACCAGCTCAAACCTGTGCATTGGCCCGTTTTGGTAGAATTTATCGCCAGAAATACCGGTCCAGGTAGCCCGATAATACCACGCCGTTCCCGTCGGCTCACTGGCACTGACAATATAGAACAGGTTGGGATAATTATCACGGATCCACTGGCCGCTATCATCCTGATCAGATATTGTATATACCCGAATTTTGGAGACGAACTCCTCTACTTCCTCTGGACTCCGTTCCTGGCTGACCTCCCACAGGGCTTGTGCCAGGCAATTTGCTCCGCCCCAAACCGTAATCCAGACTGGTCGATCATCCGTTTTGTCAACCACATCAATGATGTGACGGGACCCTTCCGTGCTTTTACCTTTTCCCACACCTTTCATCCCAAAAACCGGGAGGTGTGCTTTGGTTCGTTTCAGCAGAAATTGCTCGGCAGGATAGCCATCCGCATGCTTTAACAGGTTACTGCGAACCTCTCCATAGGCGGTTACCAGCTTTTTGATAACATCGGGGCGGACTTCATCGTGCATGTGAGTAGAAGTCGTGGCGATCAGCCCCTCAATATCAAACTCGTTGGCATAGACCAAAAATCGCACCAGCGACTGCTGGTCATCCGGCTCATTGGTGATGTCTGTGAGGACAAGAACACGTGGTTTCACCACCGGAATTTCTTCAAATTTTTGCTGAGCGATTGACTTTTGAGAGTTAATCGCAATTAGGAGAAGTATTAAAATAATACTGAACATCCAGTTGACCTGATGTTGCAGAAATCTATTTTTAAATCGTCGACTTTTCATAGCGATTAGGTTAATCAATTGAATATTTAACAGCAGGTGTTATATGTTGGACAAAGATCATCACTTTCCCCTGTTTCTTTTGTGAAGCTCGAGCTCTACTCGCTTTTTCCATTCACGGTAAGTGTTCTAAATTTGATCCGATTGTTTATTAGGGTTAAAAATAATTTCATCTCCAGAAAGCTCATCTAAATCATCCAAATCCTGATAAATATCCGCCTGCAAGCCAGCCAACAGTGCTGCACCCATCGCGGAAATATCCTGCAGGCCAAGGTTTCGAACACGAATTTCAAGCAGATCGGCAAGCTGCTGCACTATAAATCTGTTTTTCGAGATACCACCATCCGCATTCAGCTCCTGTAGCTCAATACCTGTAGCCTGCTTTACCGTATCGATAACCAGCTTGATCTGGAACGATATCGATTCGAGGGCCGCCCGTACGATATGGTTTTTACTGGTTCCAAATGTCAGGCCCGAAATTACGCCCCGGGCTTCCATATCCCAGTACGGCGCGCCGATACCGCTAAACGCGGGGACCAAGTGAACGCCTTCCGAACTAGCAACCTCTTCAGCCATCTCCCTGATCTGGTCGGTGTCTTTAAACAAACCCAGTTGGTTTTGGAGCCAATCCAGCGTTGATCCGCAACTGACAATCGCTCCTTCCAGCCCGTAGACAATAGTATCGGAAGTACTCCAACAGATAGTGCCAATAAGCCCGTCAACCGACGGATGCAGCTCATCACCCGTATTCATCAGTATAGAACAGCCGGTGCCGAGAGTAGCCTTGGCCGTGCCCCTGGAGTAGCAGCGTTCCCCGAAGGCCGCCGCGTGACTATCGCCAGCCATTGCCCCGATAGGGAGCGTGTGATCAAGCTGCCCTGCGAAATCTGTTCCACCGAATTCAGCGCAAGAAGAAACAACTTTTGGTAGATTTAAGGCCTTCAACCCAAACATTTCCAGCAACTCAGAATCCCATTCCAGCTTTCGAATGTTAAACAACATTGTTCGGCAGGCATTTGTATAATCCGTCAGATACTGCTCTCCGCCGGTCAGACGATACAGCAGCCAGGTATCGATCGTGCCAAAATGTGCGTTTCCAGCCTCGATAGCTGCCCGTATTTTTTCATCATTCTGAATAAGCCACACCAGCTTGGATCCTGAAAAATAGGGATCCACCGGGAGGCCTGTCCGCTGCTTAATATCTGCCTCCCATCCTTTTTCCTTAAACGTCATGCAGACCTCCATCGACCGCTTGCATTGCCATACGACTGTGGGCGAAAGTGGCGTACCCTCTTCATCCCAAAGCAAAAACGTCTCGCGCTGATTGGTCATACCGCATGTCTGGATATCTGCTGGATTATATCCTTTAGCAACAAACTTTTTGAGACATTTACCCACTGCAGCAAGTACAGTCTGATAGATCTCTTCTGGTTGTTGCTCCACGAACCCCGTTTGAGGATACTGTGAGTTCAACGGTACACTTCCTTTGGCCACAGGTGTGCCATCCACGGAAAAAATTAGGGTTTTTGTACCGCTGGTGCCCTGATCAACAGCCAGGATAAAATTGGTTTTCGAACGCATCATTTGGCCTCCTCCGCTTGGAATCTGTCCAGAATAACGGCAATTAAAATCACAAGTCCTTTAATAACCTGTTGCCAGAATGGTGATACATTCAACAACACCAACCCGTTGTTGAGAACCCCGATCAGGAGGGCTCCCAACACGGCCCCCATGATGGTCCCACGTCCCCCATAGAGCGATGTGCCACCGATTACGACCGCAGCGATAGCATCGAGCTCGTAGCCCACGCCAGCATTGGGCTGAGCAGAATCAAGTCGAGCAGTCACAATCAATCCTCCGACACCAGCCAGCAATCCCCCTAGAGAGTACACAATCATCTTCACTCTCTTAACATTGATACCGGATAGAAACGCCGCTTCTTCATTCCCACCGATGGCATAGATATATCGGCCCAATTTCGTTTTGTTCGTCAAGATCATGGCCAGTCCAACAACCACGATTGTAATCCATACCGGCATGGGAATTCCCAAAAACCAACCGGTGCCAATAAAGGTAAACGAGTCCCCTAAACCAGTGATCGGAAATCCACCAGTCCACAGCATGGTCAAGCCCCGGGCCATAGTCAGCATGGCCAGTGTAGCGATAAAGGAAGGCACTTTAAACTTAGTAACGGCAATGCCGTTGACCCATCCCAGAAGGGTAGATACGAACAAGCCGGCGATGATGGCTCCCATCACCGTAAATTCGATAAAAAGGTTAAAGGCTGGTACTTCTACACCATTTTTTAACAATCCCGCAGTTACGGCGCCACCAAACGCTAATACCGAGCCCACTGAAAGGTCAATGCCTGCAGTGAGGATAACCAGTGTGAGACCTACGGAAATACAGACATTGACGGAGATCTGGCGCAGTACATTCCAAAGATTTTCCGTAGTCAAAAAGTTGTCAGAGAGAAGTGCCAGCAGAGCACTCAGCAAGAGTATGGCGATGAGCGACTGAAATTTTTGCCATGAAATACCGGGTATCGAAAAATTCTGTTTTTCCATGCTATCGATTTGGAATTGCTGCGTGCATTATCTTTTCCTTCGTTGCTTCCGAGCGGTCCATATCGCCGGTGATTGTGCCATCGGCCAACACGAGTATGCGATCAGAGAGCGTAAGTATTTCGGGGAGTTCTGATGAAACAAGGACGATCCCTTTACCCTCTTTGGCCAGCTGATTTATCAGTTCATATACATCTCTTTTGGCGTTAACATCGATGCCACGGGTCGGTTCATCGAGTAACAGAATTTGTGGATTGGTGGCAAGCCATTTGCTGATGACCACCTTTTGTTGGTTCCCACCGCTGAGCTGGTTAACCGGCTTTGAGGGAGAAGAGGTATCGATATCCAGCTTTTCGATATAGTCAGACACCAGCTTTCGCTCCCTTTTTTCAGGGGCATATATTCCTTTAAAACGACTGACCAGGGAAGCCATCGTCAAATTCTGGGAAACACTCATTCCCAGAAATAATCCCTGGGTTTTCCGGTCTTCCGGTACGAGTGCCATCCCTGCTTTAATTGCCTGCTCTACCGAGCGGATGGGCCTTCTGTTTCCCTCGATCAAAATGTCACCGGCAGACTGTTTTGGGAAAGCCCCAAACAGGCCTTCCAGAAGCTCGGTTCGTCCTGCTCCCATAAGACCGAATATACCAACGATTTCTCCA
>Ga0079226_10002508_pt1 | contig 14195 bp, 9 predicted proteins | sample Poulit2014_FD_76345 | JGI IMG/M metagenome (GOLD analysis project Ga0079226, IMG submission 76345) | Agricultural soil microbial communities from Georgia to study Nitrogen management - Poultry litter 2014 | ecosystem: Environmental > Terrestrial > Soil > Agricultural land | place: USA: Georgia... | reverse complement strand
TGGGATAACTATGCAAGGCTTTTTCTAGAAGATGATATCTTTTTAATCTCATTGAAAAACACAATATTATTCGCGGCCGTAACTGGCCCGGTAAGTTATGTTGCTTGTTTTGTTTTTGCTTGGTTAATTAATGAGTTTCCGGCTAAACTAAGAGCTTTTATGACCTTGATTTTCTTTGCACCTTCCATTTCAGGGAATATATTTTTTATATGGTTGATTATATTTTCTGGAGATGCTTATGGTTATGCAAATGGATTCTTGATGAAAATTGGGTTGATATATGAACCAATTCAGTGGTTACAAGATCCAAAATACATTTTAGCGATTGTGATGCTTGTTCAGTTATGGCTCAGTCTAGGTACTAGTTTCCTAGCCTTTATTGCAGGCTTGCAAACTATTGATCACCACCTATTTGAAGCTGGAGCAATTGATGGTATTCAAAATAGATGGCAAGAGCTATGGTATATTACGCTTCCGTCAATGAAGCCACAACTATTATTTGGTGCTGTTATTCAAATTACCACTTCATTTGCGGTAGCGGATGTTTCAATGGAACTAGCTGGTTTCCCAAGTGTTCAGTATGCAGCACATACGATTGTTACACACTTAATTGACTATGGTTCAATTCGATTTGAGATGGGATATGCTTCAGCAATTGCTACAATTCTATTTTTAATGATGATGCTGACGAATTTACTTATTCAAAAATTACTACGAAAGGTGGGTGAATAGAATGCCTTTAAGACTATTCAGAGTGAAAAGGAAAGTAAATAGGTCATGGTATGGGACATTTTTCCTTTTTCTAATCCTTGGTTTATTTGCTGCCTTTATGGCATTACCACTCGTTTATGCGATTAACAATGCTTTTAAACCATTAGATGAAATATTTCTATTCCCACCGCGATTTTTCGTAAGGAATCCGACCATTACTAACTTTATTGATTTATTTAACTTAATGGAAGATTCTTGGGTACCATTTACCCGGTATGTATTTAATACTTTCTTTATTACGTTTGTCGGGACTGCTGGTCATATTATTTTGGCAGCAATGGCTGCGTATCCATTAGCGAAACATAAGTTTCCAGGTTCTAATGTGATTTTTACCATTGTTGTTTTATCATTGATGTTCTCACCACATGTTACTCAAATACCTAACTATATTACGATGGCAGCTCTTGGGTGGGTAGATACATATTGGGCGATCATTGTCCCATCATTCGCTTTTTCATTAGGTTTGTATTTAATGAAACAGTTTATGGAGGAGATACCGGATTCTTTACTTGAATCTGCACGAATTGATGGTGCGAGCGAATATAAAATCTTTTGGACAATTGTTATGCCGATGGTAAAGCCTGCTTGGCTGACGTTAATGATTTTACTGTTTCAACAATTATGGGGTACAGATGGTGGACAATTCATATATAGTGAAGAATTGAAAACAATGAACTTTGCTATGGGACAAATAATTCAAGGTGGAATTGCAAGGGCAGGTGCTGCAGCAGCTGTAGCGCTAGTGTTAATGTCAGTTCCTATCACAGTCTTTTTATTTTCGCAAGCTAGCATAATTCAGACGATGTCATCTTCTGGAATGAAAGACTAGGGAGGAAAGATAGATGAGAGTAAAGACAAAAGTAATGATTTTACTAATTATATTTTTGCTATTACCTTCCCATATAGCACCAAGTGTCTCTGCTGCACCATATGAAGGATATAATTATTCTTATTGGGAAAAAGCAGAGCCTTCTGCTATAGCATATTTGCCGAAAGTGATTGTTGATGGAAGAGGGGAGGACTATGGTTTATTAAATAGTCCAGAAGATATATATGTCAGAGAAGACAAAATATATATTCTAGATTCAGGAAATAACAGGATTGTCATCCTTGATGAAAATTACGATTTTATTTTCGAGATTGATCATTTCAATAATAATGGTCAATCAGATACTTTGAATAATCCACAAGGAATATTTGTAACGGAAAACAATCATATTTATATTGCGGATACAGAGAATCGAAGGATTATTCAATTAGATGAAAATGGTGAATTCATCAAAGAAATTGGTGCACCGGAATCAGATGTAATTCGAGCGGGTTTTGAATATCGCCCCGTAAAGGTAGCGGTTGACAGTGCCGAGCGTGTTTACGTAATTGGTAGAGGTGTATATGATGGAATAATTGAATTTGATGCAGATGGTAATTTCACAGGATATACGGGAGCGAATAAAGTTAGTTTTAATCCAATAGATCTATTTTGGAGAACGGTAGCAACAAGGGAACAAAGAGCAAAAATGTCTTTATTTATCCCTATTGAGTTTAACAATATAGATATGGATAATGAAGGTTTCATATACACAACCAATGCGGAAGATTCGAATACACCTATTCAAAGAATAAATGCAACAGGAACGGATATTATTCGTAGGGAAGGATATCACGAGATTATTGGTGATATTCAATACCCGCACAGAGGTGCGCAGTCCGGAAGAACGACATTTATTGATGTAACAGTTAATGAATATGGTATGTATAGTGGATTAGATTCCAGAAGAGGAAGAGTCTTTACATATGACGAAGATGGTAATCTACTCTATATCTTTGGAAAATTAGGGAACCAAGTAGGGACTTTTGATACACCTGTAGCAATTGAGAGAATGAATGAGAATATAATTGTTCTTGATAAAGGATATAATAATTTAGTTGTTTTTGAGCCAACTGCATTTGGAGAAAACGTTAATCAAGCAGTTATGCATTATCATCTTGGGGACGAGGAGAAATCAGCAGCTTATTGGAGAGAAGTTTTAAGATTAGATGCTAATTATGAAGTTGCCTATGTAGGTATAGGAAAATCTCTTCTCGCTGAAGGTAAAAATAAGGAAGCATTATCATACTTTGAAAATGGTAACAGTAAGTTATATTATTCCAAGGCATTTAAAAGGTATAGAAAAGACGTACTTAGAGATAATTTCGGTACAATTATGACAGTCATCGTCTTAATACCCATATCTTACTTAGTATTTCTTATCTATAGATCTATAAGAAGAAGGAGGGCAGAGGCGCATGTTGAAAGAGTTAGTTAAATATCCATTTCATGTGGCTATCCATCCATTTAAAGGATTTTGGGAAGTGAAGTATGAAGGAAAAGGTAGGCTTAATATTGCCTTAATTATCTTATTATCTATGGCAATCGTTAATACGCTTAGGAGACAATTTGGTGGATTTATTGTGAATACTGCAAATCCTAATGAATTGAATAGTCTCAATGAATTGATTTTCATCATTTTGCCTTTTTTTCTTTTTTGTATATCAAATTGGGCAATAACAACTTTGATGGATGGAGAAGGAAAATTTAAGGAAATCATTATTGTGACTGCTTATGCCCTATTGCCTCTAGTATTGGTATATCTAATCAATATCCCAATAAGTAACTTTATTACAATTGAAGAAGCACCAATATATTATCTAGTAGAATCAGCTGCTATTTTATGGGCTATAGCACTCCTTTTTATAGGGATTATGACTGTTCATCAATATACTGTCGGTAAAACAGTCGGTACCTTTATTGTTACATTAATTGTTATTGGCATAATCCTCTTTTTAGGATTGTTATTTTTCAGCTTAATCCAACAGATGATATCGTTTGGCGAGACAATCTATAAAGAGATTATTTATCGATTATAATGAAATATAGAAGGAGGGGATAAAATGACTCGAAAACTAAAAACAATTAGCCTACTATGTTGCATCCTCTTATTATTCGGAATGAATATAAAGGCCCCTATAGGGTATGCTGAAGATGCTGATATAGAAGAAAATGATAATAATATTGATATGGAAGAAAATGATAATGAAAATGATGAATCGGATGCTTTTGATAGTGCACCGGGATCTTTACCGACTGAAACGGAAATTTCCGACATAAACAATATGGAATTAATGGCTTCGAATAATTATCTTGAACTTTACTTCAATGAAGAAAATGCAGAGTTTGCAGTAAAAGAAAAAGATAATGGCTATATTTGGTACTCTAATCCTAAGGACCGTGCAAATGATCCAGGGGCTAGTCCTGAAGGTAAATCGTATTTAAGTACACAACTTGCAGTTAAATTCTTTGATTCAAAAGGAAAATCTGCCCAATTTGACTCTTATAAAGATAGTGTTAATGAAGAGCAATATACTTTTGAGAAAGTTGAAAATGGATTTAAAGTTATATACACGATTGGGAAAGAAGCCAAAGGTGTAGAACAAATTCCTGAAAAAATAAGTAAGGAAAGATTCCATACTTTAATTTTAGACAAATTAAGTGAAGATGATCGAAAAGACATTGAAAAGAGATTTAAATTTATTGAAGAAGAGGATCTTTATGAACGAAGAGATGGAGCGTTTTCCAAGCTTACACTAGAACGCACAATGGAATATCTTGATGAGGTTGGGTACACAGAGGAAGACCTTGCTTTTGATAATGAAGAGCACGGTGCCGAGTCTGAAGAAGAAGGAGCATATCCATCCTTTACGATTCCGTTACTTGTTGAAATAGAGGATGACCAGTTAGTTGTAACAATCGATGGAGAAGAAATTGAATATAGAGAGCTATATCCAATCAACGAGTTAAAAGTACTTCCTTTTTTTGGAGCTGCTGGAGTGGAAGATGAGGGTTATATGCTTGTACCTGATGGTTCGGGCGCTTTAATTGATTTAAATAATGGTAAGGGCTCTTATGATTCCTTTTCAGCAAAGATTTATGGGATAGACGAAGCAGATCCAGTTAGAAGTACAAGCAGACGTACAATAAGCGAGACTATTAGAATGCCAGTGTTTGGTTTGAAGAAGGGCGATCATGCATTTCTTGGAGTTGTTGAAGAAGGAGACGCCATGGGTAATATAAATGCTGAAGTTTCAGATCGTGTTAACTCCTACAATGCAGTGTCAAGCTCGTTCATTATTAAACAGGTAGAAGAAATAACATTGCAAGGTGGCGAACAATCTAATACAACTTATGCCGTCCAAAAAGGTGATTTTAAAGACACGATTAAAATCAGATATAGTTTCTTGGATAATGAAGTAGCAAATTATGCTGGTATGGCATCTTATTATCAAGATTATTTGCAGGATAAATACAACCTTGAACAATTAGATTCACAAGGTGACATTCCGTTCTATCTTGAATTATCAGGAGCAATTTGGAAGCGCAAATCAATATTAGGTATCCCTTATCGATCTTTACAACCACTCACTACTTTTGAACAGGGAGAAGAAATTATTAATGAATTACTAGATTCCGACATAAATAATATTAAACTACGTTTTACTGGGTGGTTTAATAATGGAATAAGTCATAAAATCCCTACTAAAGTAAAGGTTGACCGGGCCCTAGGGGGTAAGGGAGATTTAGAACAATTTAATTCATTTCTCCTTGATAATAATGTTGAATTATATCCAGATGTAGCTTTTGCAGAGGTATTTCAAAACACAATAGACTTTTCACCAACAAAACATGCATCAAGACATATTAGACGAGAGGTTGCTGAGAGGAAACCAATAAACCCAGCAACATATCGACAAAATAATGCAAGAAAGCCGTATTATATTCTTTCACCTAATCACTTGTCTAGAAGTGTAGATGGATTTCTCAGTGATTATGAAAAGTTAAATATCGATAATGTTTCACTTCGTGATTTAGGAGATAAAATTTACTCCGACTTTAGAGAAAGTAACGTTATTAACAGAGAACACTCAAAGAAAATTACTGAAGACCAGTTAGGTAAGATTAATGACAAAATTACCAATGTGATGGGGAATGGGGGAAATGCCTTTATGTTCCCGTATATAGAAGACATTATCAATATTCCAACCACTAGTAGTCAATTTAATATTACCGATAAAACGATTCCATTTTATCAAATAGTTATCCATGTATATTTTGATTATGCAGGAGAACCAATCAATCTATCACCTGATCAAAATACTAAATTTCATATCTTAAAATCATTAGAAACAGGGTCAAATATCCACTTTAGCTGGTTCTATGGGGACGGTTCAATGATAAAAGATACGGAATTTAACGAGCTGATTTCTGCTCATTACAATTTATGGATTGATGAGGCAAGGGAAATGTATGACGAGGTTAATTCTGTATTAAAAGAAGTTAAAGGCGAAAAAATCACTTCACATGATGAGTTATCGAAAGGGGTATTTGAAACAACTTATGGAGATAACTTATCCGTTATCGTCAATTATAACAATCAATCAGTAAATGTAGATGGCATAACAATAGAAGCAGAAAGCTACAAGATTAGATAGGGGGGAATAAAAGATGGTTCCAAAATTTAAAAATATGTCCCTGGAAGAAAGAAAAGGGCTATGGGGCTGGGTTTTTATCGCCCCCTGGATTATTGGATTTACGATATTATTTGCAGTTCCATTGGTCCAATCGTTAATTTATAGTTTTAGTGAGCTTTCTCTTTCGACGACTGGAATGCAATTAGAATTTTTAGGATTATCCAATTATGTTGATGCTTTGACTAAAAACGTAGATTTTAATAGAACGCTTATTGAAGTAATTGTAGATATGGTGGTGAATGTTCCACTAATCGTATTTTTTAGTTTGTTTATTGCTGTTGTACTGAATCAACAATTTAGAGGACGAATGATTGCTAGGGCAGTATTCTTTTTACCGGTTATTCTTGCTTCGGGAGTTATTTTCAGTATTGAGAGTGGAGACTTCCTGCAAAATGTTATGTCAGGTGCTGGTGGAGAAGAACAATCTGCCTCAGCTGGTCTACGAAGTTTTCAGCTAGAAATGCTATTGCTTGATGCGGGAATAAACCAATATATTATAACTTATTTGACTGAGGCTGTTAATAGAATATATGAAATCGTTGGAGCCTCTGGTGTACAAATCATCATATTTTTAGCAGGATTACAATCTATTTCACCACATTTATATGAAGTTGCTAAAATTGAAGGAGCAACAGGCTATGAATCTTTTTGGAAAATAACATTCCCAATGATTAGTCCGCTTATTTTGATAAATATTATTTACAGTATTATAGATTCATTTACTGATAATGATATGACAACTTTACTTCAGGAAACGGCATTCGATAATTTTAACTTTGGATTAAGTGGAGCTATGGGATGGATCTATTTCATCGCAATATCAATTATTTTGTTAATTAGTACTTATTTTGTATCTAGAAAAGTATTTTATCAATAATTGATGTAAAGGAACCCAAACATTTAAAAGTTATTAGAAGAAAAAAATATCGAATTTCAACATTCTATTAGTATGAGGCTTTTCATAGTAGGTTCAAGGAGGGAAAACATGAAACAAGTCATGGCAGGAGACAGGATAGAGGAAAAAACCGACACGGGGTCAGTGCCAGTAAACGAACGATCACTTTTGACCTTTTTTGAAAAAATCAAAAGTTGGTCTTGGGTCATAGCAAGAGCTACGTTACTGATTGGCTTATCATTTGTTATACTTTATCCAATCATACTCAAACTTTCCATTGCTTTTAAAGATAAGGCAGATTTGTACGATACAACTGTTATGTATATACCTCGTAATATAACGTTAGAGAACTTTAAACTAGTTATAGAAACGATGGATTATTTTAAAGTATTATTGAATTCATTTGTACTCTCAGGTAGTACAATGTTATTGACTACTTTTGCATGTGCATTGGTAGGATATGGATTTGCACGTTTCAGTTTTAGGGGACGAAATATACTCTTTGCGCTTGTCATTTTTACGATTTTAGTACCACCACAAACATTAATGGTACCGACATATTTACAGTATCGAAGTTTTGATGTTTTCGGATTAATAGGTTTATTTAACGGTGGAGAAGGCATCAGGTTAATTGGTACGTATTGGCCATTTATTATATCCTCAGCAACTGGAGTAGGATTAAAAGCAGGATTATTTATTTTTATCTTTCGTCAGTTTTTTAGGGGGATACCACAAGAACTTGAAGATGCGGCATTGGTTGATGGTGCAGGGGTATTTAGAATATTTTTCAAAATTATGTTACCAAATGCAATACCAGCGGTTATAACTGTAATGCTCTTCTCGTTTGTATGGCAATATAATGACATTTACTTTACTACGTTGTACCTTGATAATCCAAATGTTATCTCGGGTAAATTGCTATCAGCCGGAGCAACTATTGGGCATAAGCTCAGCTCTATGACTGGAGGAGGAGATGCGGTAGATCCTTCATACCTTTCAATGTTAGTAAATACAAGTGTATTACTCGCTATTGCCCCGCTAATTATTTTATATATGCTTGTTCAACGTCATTTCGTTGAAAGTGTTGAACGTACAGGTATTGTTGGCTAGTTAGGACTCGGATTGGAGATAAAATACTTGACTAAATTTACTAAAGTAAATAACGATTTTGATAGCAAAATATGGCTACTTAAAAGTTGTTTACTTTTAGTATTTCTAGCTAATAAGGATTGTGAAATGTATCTATCAATCATCAATCAATTAGACGATTCGTACTGTATGTAGTTGAGGGAGGTTTAATATAACTACATATAGTTTCGAAACGGCTATAAATCCGTATTATGAATTTCACTGAAGAAGAATAAATATTAAATTAGGTGGCGTGAAAAAATGAATAACTCTGTTGATGCAAAATCGGAAATAAACTTAAAAGAACTAGAAACTGGAGCACTTGCTCGAACCCCTGGATATGGTAACCCGTTAATTACCCATAAGTTTGGAGCAGATCCAAATGTAATGGTTTATGACGGAAGAGTTTATATGTATTTAACAAATGATATGTACGAGTACGATGAGGATGGAAATGTTTTACCTAATACATATGGAAATATTAATACAATCACTATCATATCATCTGAAGATCTGGTTAACTGGACTGACCATGGACATATTCCAGTAGCAGGACCAGATGGTGCTGCAAAATGGGCAACACAATCATGGGCTGTAGCAGTTACACATAAAAGTATTGAGGGGAAGGATAAGTTTTTCCTTTATTTCTCAAATAATGGATCAAACATTGGTGTATTAACATCTGACACACCTATTGGACCCTGGATAGATCCTATAAACAAACCTATAGTCGACAGGGACATACCAGGGACTGAAGGTGTTTTATGGGTTTTTGATCCAGCAGTTTTGCTTGATGATGATGGACAAGGATATTTGTATTTTGGTGGAGGATTACCGGGGGGAGAAAATCGTACACAAGAACAAGCGAAAAGTCCTAAAACGGCTCGAGTCATTAAGTTAAGTGAAGATATGACTAGTACAGTAGGAGAAGCTAAATTAATTGATGCTCCTTTTATGTTCGAATCTTCAGGGATTCATAAACATAATGGGAAATACTATTATTCGTATAGCACAAATTTTGCCGGTACTCGTGAAAAGAGTGATCCAAAACATGGTGAAATAGCCTATATGATTAGTGACAATCCCATGGGACCATTTGTTTTTGTAAACTCGATCTTAAAAAACCCTTCAGTATTCTTTGATATAGGTGGTAATAATCATCAGGACTTTTTTAAGTTCAAAGGTCAATGGTATATTGCATATCATGCACAAACCCTAGCTAAAGCATTAGGGACTGTTAAAGGCTATCGTTCACCACATATTAATAAAGTTGAATATGATGATGAAGGTTACATAAAAGATATTAAAGCAGATATGGATGGTGTGTCACAAACTCAGAACTTGAATCCATATCTGAGAATCGAAGCAGAAACAATAGCATGGCATGCAGGAATTTCTACTGAAAAGTCCGAAGCTCCAGGGAACTATGTGGAAAGTATTAATAATAATATTACAGATATTAATAATGGAGATTGGTTAGCGGTCTCTCATGTAGACTTTGGTGCAAATGGTCCCGAGTCATTTATCGCGCATGTTGCATCAGCTGTAGGTGGCACCATAGAAATCCGTCTTGATAGTCCAGTAGGTAAGAAAATTGGGACACTTCATGTTACGCCTACAGGGGGAGAGCAAAATTGGGAATTGATGGAGACAACTGTTGAAAGCGTTACTGGTGTACATCATCTATTTTTAACCTTTGTTGGCAGTGATGAAGAAAATTTATTTAATATTGATTATTGGAAGTTTAATTCCAATTAACAAAAGCATTTAATTATGTTGAAACAAGGGGCTGGGAGAGAAACGCAGGGGCAGATCCCTAAGTTCCAGCCTCTAATCAAATTAGACTATTAAACTTCCAATAATATTTTTAGGTAGGAATTACACACATTGGGAATTTATTTAGTATTATATTTCTTCCTTGTCATACGTCTATTCATTTTCTAATAATCATTTACTAGATCATACATGTTCAAATAAATGCTTTTACCAATAAGTTTAATCAGAATTTTCAGTTAATAGTATTGGGGAATATTACCAAAAGAAAGGTGTTGTTGATGAAGCCTATCATAAAAGTGGAGAAAATGAGTAAACATTTTGGAAGTGGAAATAAAAAGGTGGAAATATTTGATGAAGTTGATTTATCTATTGAAAGAAATCAATTAATAGGAATAAAGGGGAGATCAGGTTCTGGGAAAACAACTTTATTAAATTTATTTGGAGCTCTGGATCAACCATCATCCGGTGAAATTTATATCGAAGAACAGTTAATAAATTCATTGGATAACAAACAACGTTCCGAACTTAGAAGAACAAAGATGGGATTTGTATTCCAGTCTTATGGACTAGTTCCATTGATGACAGTTGAAGAAAATATTGAATTCGGTTTAAGAATCGCGAACATACCACGTGATGAGCGAGCTAAAAAAATTAAGCAATCAGCTGAGCTTGTGGGGTTATCAAAACGATTACAACATCGACCTTTTGAATTATCAGGTGGTGAGCAACAGAGAGTTGCAATTGCAAGGGCAATAGCAACAGGTCCATCAATTATACTAGCAGATGAACCTACCGCTGAACTTGATACAAAGACAGGTTTTTCCATTATTCAGGCTTTTCATGAACTCGTGAAAAATGCACAGACAACAATCATCATGACAACTCACGACGAAGAAATTTTAAATCTAATAGAACATGTTTACGCATTGGAGGATAAAAAAATTGCTTATGATAAAAAAGAAGTCATTGTATAGTAAATTTAATGTTTATCTTCGTCTTTCCTTATTAATAATAATTATTACTGTATTACATGGTTGTTCATTTTTACCAAAAGAAGAACAAGTACTAGCACCACCACTAGCCGAACCTGCCCAATTGGATTTAGAAACGGCTGAAGTAGAAAGAGGAGAAATTATAAAACGGGTTAGAGGTGCGGGAAATATGGTGTCATCTACCTTGCATGACTTATATTACACAAGGGATGGTGGACGATTAAAAGAACTCATGGTTAGTGAAGGGGCAAATGTAAGTAAGGGGGATGTACTTGTGGAAATTGATACTGGTAATCTTGTTCAAGACATCCAACAACTAAACCTTGATTTAAAGATAGCAGAACTTAGATTACAACAAACGACTAGTCAAGGTGCAGATAAATATGCAATTGAAATTGGTAAATTAGAAATTCAAGGAATAAACAATCGCTTAGTTCATTTAAATAATGAATTAGAATCATCTAAAATTGTCTCGCCTGTCGATGGTACAATTGTTTTTGTAAGTAATATTCAACAAGGTGAACATGTTGAAGCCTATGAATCATTAATCAGGGTTGCTGAAACGGATGAATTACAAATTCAATATATTGCGATCAATGAAGATGACTTAAAAGAAGTCACTTCAGGAATGGAGGCTATCATTACAGTTCAAGGAGAAGAGGTCACAGGAGAGGTCGTACAAACACCCAAGGATATACCAACTGATCTATTCCAAGAAAACCCTGAATTATATAGTAAAAGCCTATTAATCGGTTCAGATGAATTATCTGAGGAACTTAGCGTAGGGGATATCGCTGAAATAGAGATTATTACTGCTAAGAAAGAAGATGCATTAATTATTCCCAAAAATGGATTGAGAACTACGGGAGGACGGGATTTTGTGCAAGTTGCAATAGATAATACGAAAAGAGAAATAGATATAGAAGTAGGAATTGTTTCGTCTACTGAAGTAGAGGTTACTAAAGGACTTGAAGAAGGAGATTCAATCATTTTAAAATAGGGGGAACGTCTGTGGCAATCTTAAAGTTAATTTTTCGTAAAATGCTCAACAATCGATGGCTAACGGGCAGCTTATTCCTCGGTTTAATCATTTCGGTTTCGCTCGTATCAAGTATACCAACATATACTTCTAGTATTTTACAAAAGTTACTTATTAGTGAACTTGAAGATCACCAAATAAATAACAACGAATTTCCTGGAGAATTTTCATTTTCCGATACATTTGCTAGCTCGATCGTAGAAGAACCATCTAAAGCAATAAAAGAGGTCGAAAAAATTAAAGATCGTATTAATGAAACTGTAGAATTACCAATTTTAGCAGAAGCTAATATAATCTCAACAGAACCTCTAAGAACAATGTTTGAAGACGAGGACAGAAGAAATGCCCCGCAGAATGCAGCAAAATTAGTGATGATTACTGATCTCGAAGATAATATAAAAATAGTTGACGGAAGTTATCCAGCAGAAGAACAAGTTGATGGTGTTGTAGAAGTTCTTGTCTCTGAACAAGCTCTCTTAAATAGAAGTACAGTTCTAGGCAATAATTTTATCCTAGATTTAGGGGAAGATCAATTTGTTGTCAAACCAGTCGGAATATTTGAGCCAAAAAGTGATGATAGTTCATATTGGTCCCTCATTTCAGACTCATACAGTCAAGATTTTATTGTTAATGAAGAATGGTTCAGAAATGTAATATTAGAAGACTATGATGAAGTTATTGGGATTGGAAGGTTTAGTACGGCATTTGATTATCATGAAATAACGAATGAAGACTTTTCCGCTTTATTATCACTAGAATCAAGAGTTAAACGGTCCGTAAAGAAGGTAAAAGAAGATTCAATCCTATTTAATTTTCCGATCAAAGGCATTTTGAAGTCATATGAGTCTAAGGAATCACAACTGACTACAATGCTATGGGCACTTAATGTACCGGTCTTATTTATGTTAGCAATTTATTTGTATATGATTTCACGTTTAATTATTGATCGTCAACTTAATGAAATTGCAGTATTTATGAGTAGGGGTGCAAGTCGCATACAAATATTTTTAATTTATTTGTTTGAGATTGTCCTTTTGGGAGCGCTCGCATTTGTATTGGGCCCATTTATAGGCTTACAATTAGTTAAAGTCCTCGGTGCTTCTAATGGTTTCTTAGAATTTGTTCAAAGATCAGCCTTACCTGTTGAACTTTCAGCAAAAGCATTTTATTATGCGCTGATCGCAGTCGTCGCATCAATTATTATGATCATGATCCCTGTTTATCGTGCTTCTGGAAGTAACATTGTCGTTCATAAACAGGATACAGCAAGGTCAGAAGGAAAAACACAGTGGTATGTCGCTTTGTTTGAAGTTGCTCTATTAGCGATATCTATCTATGGATTATATACATTTAATAGGAGACAGGAAGAAATTTTAGCGCTTGATATTCAATCAACAGACTTGATGATTGATCCTATTTTATTCTTTATGCCAGCCTTATTTATTATTGGTTTAGGATTAGTTGCTTTAAGAATATATCCTTTAGTATTAAGGTTAATTTATAAAATAGGTGAGAAATTTTGGTCGGTATCACTTTATAGTACTTTTCTACAAGTCAGTCGCTCGACAAAACAATACAAGTTCCTAATGCTGTTTCTTGTGATGACAATTGGGATGGGAGTTTTTAGTGCCAGTGCTGCGAGAACGATTAACACTAATTTAGAAGAGCAATTACTTTATAAAAATGGTGCTGAGATTTCATTAGATGTACGTTGGGATAGTACACATCTTGCTACATCAACATATCAGGCAGCTACTGAGGCGGAATCAGATAATTTCGATACGGAAACAGAACCAGTCGTTTATACTGAGCCTCCATTTGAACCAATTGCAAATCTATCTCAAGTAGAAAATGCAACAAAGGTATTTAAAAAAGAAAATGTAACTGTGAGCGATGGTGCAAGAAGTATTCACTATCCATCATTGATGGCAATAGAACCTAAAGAGTTTGGCGAGATTGCTTGGTTTAAAAGTTCGTTACTGCCTTTTCATTGGTATCAATATTTGAATTTAATTGCGAGTGAGCAAAG
>Ga0079226_10002507_pt1 | contig 14197 bp, 6 predicted proteins | sample Poulit2014_FD_76345 | JGI IMG/M metagenome (GOLD analysis project Ga0079226, IMG submission 76345) | Agricultural soil microbial communities from Georgia to study Nitrogen management - Poultry litter 2014 | ecosystem: Environmental > Terrestrial > Soil > Agricultural land | place: USA: Georgia... | reverse complement strand
GCCGAACGGCTTTGGCCAAGGCCTTTGCGCTTGTATTCATAGTGTGTGGTGATGGGCAGGCAGCCTTCCCAATGAAAGGTGCTGGCTTCGCGTATGCTGCCTAAAAAGTTTTTTGCGTTTAATTCAGTTTGCCACTGATTGTCGCCCACTTGGCGCAAACTGCGAGTGGCGGAAATAGAAAATGGAATGCCAGCGCCCGTAAAGCCATATTGATAAGAGAATGCCTGTGGCGTTGCGGCGCTAGCTAGCAGCGGCGCCAATAGGCTCAAGCTCATTAGCGCCTTCCCTAAGGGAAAACGCAATTCCTTGCGTGGGAAGTGGCTCGCCATTGAGTGTAACTCCTTTATCAGTGAGGGTGAGCTGCTGGTGTGCTCGCCACAATAAGACCTTGGGATAAAGTAAATGTTCACTCTGATGCACGCGCTGCGCCAATGAATCAGCTGAATCCTCAGCCAGTACAGGCACCTGTGCTTGGGCAATTAAGGGGCCGCCATCGAGCTCATCGCTAACAAAGTGGATAGAGCAGCCATGCACCTTATCCTGGTTGTCGAGGGCCCGCTGGTGAGTGTTGAGGCCGCGATAAAGAGGCAATAATGAGGGATGGACGTTTAAAAGCCGCCCCTGAAAGTGGCGCACAAACACAGGAGTGAGAATGCGCATAAAGCCGGCCAGTACCAAGGTATCAATGGCGTAAGGGGCGAGGGCGTCGATCATGGCTTGATCAAAGGCTTCGCGGCTAGGGAAGTCTTTGTGTTCCACCACCAAGGTAGGAATGCCAGCAGCACGAGCACGCTCTAGGGCATAAGCATCGGCTTTGTTACTGAGAACCACACTAAAGCTCACTGGCAAATGCCCAGCTTGTTGGGCATCTATCAGGGCTTGTAAATTGGTACCAGAGCCGCTGACTAAAATGGCAACCTTGTGGCTCATTGCAAAACGAGCTCGGCAGCACCTTGGTGAGCTTCAATGTGGCCAAGGTGCCAAGCGTTCTCGCCAGCTTCTTGTAGGTGTTTTAGTGCTGCGTTGAGGTAATCTTTTGGCACCACTAGCACCATGCCCACGCCGCAGTTGAAAGTGCGATACATCTCTTCCGTGTCCACTTGGCCTTGCTCTTGTAGCCAAGTAAATACTTGGGGCCATTCCCAGCTGTTGGTATTTACAACGGCGCGTGTGTTTTCGGGTAGTACCCGGGGAATGTTTTCAATAAAGCCGCCGCCAGTAATATGAGATAACGCATGTACTGGCAGAGCATCAATTAGCTCAAGCACTGGCTTCACGTAAATGCGAGTGGGCGTCATGAGGGCGTCCATCAGGGGCTTGCCGTCGAGTGTAATGTCTGTGTTATCCGCTTGTTCTAGGATACGGCGAATCAGCGAATAGCCATTGGAGTGGGGGCCAGAAGAAGCAATGGCGATAAGTTGATCACCCGCAGATACCTTGCTGCCATCAATCACTTCGCTGCGATCTACCACGCCCACGCAGAAACCTGCTAAATCGTAATCTTCGCCGCTATACATGCCTGGCATTTCAGCGGTTTCGCCGCCGATTAAGGCACAGCCTGCTTGTTCACACCCTTCGCCAATACCTTTAACCACAGCGGCGGCGGTATCCACATCGAGTTTGCCCGTGGCGTAATAATCCAAGAAAAACAAAGGCTCGGCACCACCCACAATTAAATCGTTGGCGCACATGGCCACTAAATCAATGCCTACGGTATCGTGGTGGCCATGATCAATCGCCAAGCGTAGCTTGGTGCCCACACCATCGGTGCCAGCCACTAACACGGGCTCTTGATACTTTTCAGGGATAGCACAAAGTGCTCCAAAACCACCTAAGCCGCCTAACACTTCAGGCCTTTGAGTGCGTTTGGCAATGGGTTTGATGCGGTCTACTAATTCGTTTCCGGCATCAATATCCACTCCGGCATCGCGGTAGGTTAAGGGGCGCTTGGTGTGACTCATGTTTGTGCTCCAGTGGCAAAAGGGCGCTAGGGTTTGCACCAAATGTTGCTCAAGAAAGCAGTGGCGCAAACTCGTATCTTGAAGGGCGTGTATTCTAGTGCATTGTAAGCATTTTGGCAGCTATTACGCATAAATTTGTGTTTGTGTTCGCCCATAGAGGTGGAAATATGGATAATGTAGCTCTCTGCAGAATCTCATAAGTGAAAATCATGATGCAAACTCGCCAACACTCTTGGTTGAATCACGTTTTTTTATTGATACTGTTCGCTCTTTTTGCCACTAGCGCGCAGGCGCAACTTCACGCCGTCAAAGTGCCGGTGGAAGATAGGAGTAACAAAGTACGTGCTGAGGCAGAAAAGGTAGCGCTTGAAGAAATGCTGGTGCGGCTCACTGGGCAAGCCGATGCACGTCATATCTCGGGTGTGGAAGATATTTTGCATAATGCTAGCGCTTGGGTGGATCAATACAGCTACGAAAAAGACGATGAGCAACAGTATTTGTTGTTTGGTTTTGATGAAAAACAACTGCGCGATGAGCTTGCCGACATAGGTGCACCTTTGTGGAGCGCGGTGAGGCCTGAGGTTGTGGTGTGGTGGGTAAAACAGCATCGTGATGTGGTGTCGCAAGAGGAGGCGACAGAAGATGTGCACCAAGGTTTGCTCGAACAAGCGGAGCGCCGCGGTGTGCCTGTGCGCTTTCCGCGCATGGATAATAAGGATAGGGATTATATTGCTGCTTCTGATATTCGCGGGCAATTCAATGATCAAATCGCGCGTGCCACAGAAAACTATAATACAGCGCTAGCTTTAACCGTGATGCAAGAAAATGATCAGCGTTTGCGTTGGCAGTTGCTTAATAAGCAAGAAGTGCTCGATAGCGGCTCTTTAAATGTGGCTGATGAGGGGCAACTCGGTAAGCAGTTGGCTGCTGCTGTAGCTAATGCGTTAGGCGCACGGTTTGCCGTGGCGGGTGGTGATTTGCAAACATTTGCCGTGGTCGTTAAAGGCGTTGAAACCTTGGTGGATTGGCGCCGGCTTGAAACTGTTTTGCAGGGGCAGGCGGGGGTTAAAAGCGTAAACGTACGACGTTTGTCAGCGGGGCAGGTGCTGCTCGCGGTAGATTATGCGGGCGAAATTGAACAACTTAAGCAGGTGTTGGTCTTCCGTAATGAGTTATCTGCATGCCCCGGCGATACAGAAGCTCAGCTGACATTGTGTTGGCGTTGATGCGGAACGAATTAGGGGAATCAGTGAGCACACAACTTACCTTGGCCTTGCGCCAGCAAGATGGTTTTTTGTTTGATAACTACATTGCTGGCCCCAACCAAGCGGCTGTAGCAGCTGTGGCCGCATGGGCGCGTGGTGAGCTGGAGCAAATCTATATTTATGGGCCCCGAGGCAGTGGTCGCTCACATTTGTTAAGCGCCGCTTCCAAACTGGCAGAAGATTTAGGTATGAACTTATGCTTGTTGCCCAGTAAAGAGCTGTTGCAAATGCCGCCCGAAGTGCTTGAAGGGATTGAACAATATTCTCTTGTCGCTGTGGACGATGTGGATAGCTTTGCTGAGCTGCCCGAGTGGCAAGAAGCCTTGTTCCATTTATACAATCGCTGTCGCGAGCTTGGTCATCACATGCTGTTTACCGCTAATGCTAAACCTAGGAATTTAGGCTTAGCACTGGCAGACTTGGTGAGCCGCTTGGGGGCGGGGCCTGTGTATCAGCTACAAGCTTTAAGTGATGCTGATTTGGTGGAGTTGCTGCAGTGCCGTGCAAGGCAGCGAGGCTTGCCAATGAGTGATGAGGTAGCAGCCTATATCATACATCGTGGTGTGAGGGCTCCTAATGCCTTAGTGTTACTTTTAGACACACTTGACGAAAAAGCCATGGTGGAACAACGCAAACTCACCATACCTTTTGTCAGAGAAGTGCTTGAGTGGTAGTGAGACAACAAGAATAAGAGATTTTTTGAATTCGCTGCGGTAAGCGGGTTCTAGCATAAAAACAAACAGCAAGAATAAAAATGACGGCTTGGTACAAGCCAACCTCGGAGAAACCTTTTATGTATCAGCGTGGCTGGAAACTGCTTTTGTTAGGTGCTGTGGCGTCTGTGTATTCAACGTCAGCGCTGGGTACCACCTATAATTTAAAAGATACCCCCGAATGTACATTAGAAGAGGCTATTCAAGCCGTTACCACACAAAAGACAGTGGGCGCTTGCGAGGCGGGTACGGGGAACGACCGTATCTTGTTGGTGCAAAACAAGACGTATGAGCTGAAAGAGCAGCTGGTGTTGGGCGGTGGCACTACATTTGTAGAGGAAGAGGTTGAGAGTGAGGATGAGGATGATGAGCCGGAGGTCATTGAGGTAGAAAAACCCATCCGCAATATCACCCTGCGCATTGAAACCGCCGCCGAACCCGGCCAGCGTAACGAGGACAGAGAAACCGCCACCATTAAAGCAGCCACTGGCGACCGCGTATTTTGGATTCACGGGAGCAATACCTTAAGCCTTGAGCATATTCGTTTAGAAGGTGGTGATGTCACCGAAAAGCCATTAGTGGTTGAGTGGACGCAAAAAGAACAGCCAAGTGACAATGAAGATGACGATACCACTACTTACACTTATTCCTTAAATCGCTTTGGTGAGGCTCCTTTCGGCGGTGTCGCCTTTGTAGAAGGAACCTTAACCACGCGAACCCACGTAGAAATAGAAGGCGGTAAAGCGCGTAAAGGTGGAGCGATTTATGTGAATGGCTCTGGGCTAAATTTGGGTAATGCCAAAATAACAACAGGTATGGCGGCGGATGATTCTGAAACACCAGAGATTGCTGTTTGTCATGTATTAACACAGGAATTTCCGCAAAGTGGTCCAAGCTGTGATGGCATTGATGATGATATTGCTATTGAGGCACCAGAAGATTGGCAGCCCGAATATAAAGAAGAATACGCAAATGTTTTCTCCGGCGGTGCACTTCACCTTCAAAAAGGTGACTTGAGCTTAACTCAAACTTGGTTTGAGCAAAACAAGGCTGGCCGCGGTGGCGCTATAGCCACGGACCCATTTTATGGCGGCAACATTACAGCGGATGGCGCCTATTTTACCTCCAACATAGCAAGCGAAGTAGCTGATGATGAAAATGCAGGCGCTGGCGGCGCCATATTCATTGCAGGTGCAGAGGAAAAGCAACCACGCGCCAATATCGATATGGTTAACACGCTAATGCATGATAACCATGCCCAACAAGGCGGTGCGGCGCTACATGTTTCCAATGTTGCTGACACGAGCAAAATTTGGCTAAACAACGTGACTATCTTCAAAAACACGGTAGAGGGCGCAGGTGCGGGTGCTTGGTTTGCTGAGCCACTGAATGACGCAATTTTTATTAATAGCGTTGTATTAGCCAATGAAAGTGGCGCCTACAAGCGAGCGAATAAAAGTGATTTTCCAAACGCTAAGATTTCTGGCTGCTGGACGGTAGGGGAATCAGCAGAGCCACAGCCACTGTATTGCTATGAATTCCAACCTTCTGGAGACCCTGATAATAAAAAATATGAAGCTGACGAATTTTTGTATGACGACGAAGAGCCATGGCTCCGCCTTAGCGATTCCGATTCGCTTGATTATATTGGTCGCAAAGGAAAGGAATGGCAAACTCTAGCTGATGCTGGTGTGGCAGCTGATGCTGCAGAACAATGGTTAGAAGCTTGGGATGAAGAGCCACCAACATTTTATGACTCCTCAATAAAAGCGAAGAATGAAAACGGTATGTGGACTGTATCTAAAGATGTAGACCCATTGTTTACTTTGAAGGAAGGAGTCAGCGGTACTGAAATTAACCCCTCTGGTTTGTATTCGTTAGAGCAAATTTTGGTATTCAATAATGGAAGCAACAGTTCACCTAATTGGGAGTTAGTGAAAGTTGCTGAGACTAGTGATAACGCTGTTGAAAGCTTAACAGAGCAACTTAGCGTACGTGAGCTAAAACAGAAATACGCCCAAACTAACTCCTCTTCAGAAGAAAAGCTCGTTTGGAAAAGCGGAACCATCGAGATAGGTGAACCGAATAGTGAACCTGTTTATTTTGACGAGAATGGAAATCTTTACGGCAAGAAGAATGATAGTTCTAAAGAAACGCTTTATTTAGCTGCAAATAGAAGTTTAACAACCTCAAGCTCACCCCAGGATGGCGAAGAGCGTGCACTCAACAACATTAACGAAATCAGTTACGTTAACCAGTTTATTGAAAATCCTGATACATTTGTTTATCGCAGCTATTTGTGGCATGGCAATACAGTGCCCGAAGGCGAAATCGTGTTAGATAAAAAAGAGCAGCTAGCGCTTCTTCGTGGCACAACAAGTGAAGGCGTAGGCGCTTGCGAGGAAGATAACTGTGAGGCCATCCAGCCGAAGACAAATCTAGAAGAGTGTGATGACAATAGCTGTGAGGGTAAAAGATGGCTAGGCTTGCCTTACTTCACAGTAAATTTTGATGCTCCAAATGAAGATAAGAATGACGAGTTTGGCAAGCCTTTCTCATTGCTTGCCAGCGGCGCGCCTTACGTGGGCTCAAGTGATGCTAACGTCTGTGAATCAAAAGACATGCGTGGCTTTACTCGCCAAGACCGTTGCGATGCAGGTGCGGTGGATTTTCAGCGTGCTTTAGGTGAAAAAGATACTTTCTATATCACGGTAGGCGGCAAGGATACGTTTGACGTATTGAAAAATGACCTTGGTGATACAGATGTGGACTGCAGTCGCGTAGATGGGTTTGACCCCAATGATAAAGATACCTACGACTCCTGCTTAAAGGTTGTTATCAAATCCACACGCTTTGAAGTGACAACCACAACAGTGGTAAATGAAAAGGGCTACCCACAAATAGCTTACGATTCTGGTAGTGGTTTCCATGGTCATGATTATTTTGAATACCGCGTAAGTAAAGACGCTTTCCCGCCTAATACCACCTTGGGTGCTAACGATGTGGGTGCGCGGGTGGCCGTGGTATCTGAACCGGGTACTGGCATTAAGTCAGAGAGTTTAGACCAAATAGGCTCGGCGCATTTAGCTTGGCTGCTGGGTTTGTTAGGCCTTGGCGCAGCGCGTCGAGGCAACACCAAACGTTATGCGCTGGCCTTGGGTGCGCTGGCCCTAAGTGCGTTTCCTGCAGCACATGCTGCTGAGGTGAAGGTAAGTAATAACGAAGATTATTTCGAAGAAAAAAGCACGCAGTATCCCGTGGATGTGTGCACCTTACGCGCAGCCATTGCTTCCACAGAGGCGCCGCCTACCAACACGGCCTGTAGCCAAGGGAGTGGCGGTGTTTCTCGTGATGTTATTTTGTTGCCCGAAGGTGACTTTGTTTTATGGGACACACTCAAGGTAAACCAAAACAACCCCATTGAAATCCGTGGTGAAGGGCCGGATAAAACCACCATTAAAATGCGCGATGAGTTTTGTGCGCGTTTGTTTGAAACCGAAAGTGCATTAACCCTTAGCAACCTTACGCTAGAAGGAGGCTGTGTTCAGTCGGATTCGGAAGGTCGTGGGGGCGCAGCTCTCTATGCTTATGGCCTCACTCCACCCTCGGTGGCCATGAGTAATGTGCATATTAAAAAGAACAAGGCCAAAGATAATGCTAATGGCGGCGCTGTATTTTTAGCCTACCGTGCCGATAACAAGGCTGAAGCCACCTTCGACAAGGTTTTCTTTGAGGACAACGAGGCGGCTAAAGGCGGTGCTATTTACGTGGATGCTATTGGTGACTCATCCCGCAACACTATTAACATTACCAACAGCACATTTACAAAAAACGAAGCTACTGCAAGTGGCAATGCCATAGCCACCGCTAGCGGCAAGAACGTTCGCATTAATATTATTAATAGCTTGTTTTTTGATAACAAAAATAATGACCAAGCAGCTGTGGATCTCAGTAACCACAGAGGCAGCACCTATGTGCTCAATAGCACTTTTATAGGTAATAAAGATGCTTTTAAGTTTGACGTAGAGCCCGCACGCTTCGCGCTTCATAACAGCGTGGTGAGCGATGGAATAGAGGGCACCCTGAGTGTCTCGCGCAATCTACAAGCGGGTTATAACTTATTAGAGGAAGATTTAGAGTGTGTTGGTAGCAGTGGTAGCACAGAATTTTGTGCTAGAGCCTCAGATAACAATGAGTTTCTTAATAAGGGTGATATTGTTGCGCTGCATGAGCCCCCCCTTAAAGAAATGGATCTATGCACTGGAGATGACGAGGATTGCCTGAAACAACAGCGTTGGTTTGTACCGTACTTACCAGTAAAAGAAATTCATGGCGGAGATAATGATGGTAAATGTCAAGATGAGGAAGGTAATCCTCAGCTTTGTATTCTAGAGCGCGGCAACCCCGCCCCATTGCAAACAGGTGTTAGCACGCCAGCGAATTGCCGCACCACGGATATGCGCGGTAAAACTCGTGAAGCAGGCGGTCAGTGTGATCGCGGCGCTTATGAAACCCAAATTAATACTGCCATGCCAGATATCGGAAATAATACGAGCCGTCGCTCACGTACGGCGTTGCTCAATGTGCTACGTAACGATATCCCTGGTGATAATATGTGGATACGAACTGGTACGCTGAGGGTTGAACCTTTAGAGGGTTTTCTTTTAGAAGAAGAAAGTTTAGACGATATCTCAGCGGAAGAGTTAGAAAATAAGATTGAAGACTATGCACATACGTCGCTTCTTAGAAAGCATTTTGGGGATAAAAGCGAAAAGCTGGAAAATTTTTTGCGAAAAGGTGGCAAGACCAAATCGGAAGAAGAGCAGCTTCAAGTAGTGAAGGCTAATGTGGTCAAGCCAATTAGTGAAGAACCAATTCCCCAGTATTATGACGATATTACTATTGTTAATGCTGATGGTCGTGAAGATACCCAAAAAGTAAGCGATGCTTGGAACTCAGACTTTCAGTGCAGTGGTAAAGACGACGACAAAGACGAAGAGTGCCTCATCTTTTATGAAGCACCTCATAACTATCTTTGCTCAGACTTGCCTTTCGAAGATTATTTTGCCTATAGCGTTGAAGCGTGGAATTATGACTCGACTAAGCCTTTAGATAAAGATGAGCTGCCAGAGTTTGAGGGAAACCAAGCAGCGGAAACCTTCACCGGCTACGTCCAAGTCACTATCGATAACATCCCGCCCATAGTGCCTCGCGAGGGCATTAAGTACCGCATCGATCCCGGTGGCAAAATCACCATCAGCCTTAAAGATAATGGTGTAAAACCCATCGAAGGCGGTGTGGATGAAATTAAACGGATTAAAATTGAGAAGCTGACGTTAGAAAAGGAGCCGCAGTTCGCACTTTATAATGGCCGCACCCATGAAGTGCTAGGCACTGGGTTATTCCTTGATAAAGAAAATCTCACCGTCACTTATCACCACGGTGATGTGACCAAAACATTCCCCGATACCTTCAGCGTTAAGGTAACGGATAGCTGTGGTGCTAGCTCCATCGTGCCCATCCGCATTGAGTTTCATGGTGCCGATGATGCAGGGGGTAGCACGCCCTGGGCACTTACCCTGCTACTGGTAGCAGGCGGTGCTGTGCGTCGTAGGTTTGCGAAAGCTAAAGCAGCGTAGTTTTAGTTAAGGTTTTCTCCTAGTGCGGTAGTGGCCGTTGGCCCTGCCGCATTTTTTTGTTTCTTTATAGCCACTTTGATTATTCCTGACTATCATAAGCACTTGTCGCTTGGGCAAGGAAACACCTCGCCAAGCGTTAATGTGAAGCACCTCCCCGCCAAAAGTAAGGAGTTTATATGGTCGCCTCAACCACATGGGATCTTGTTATTATCGGTAGCGGCCCCGCCGGCGAAGCCGCCGCCATGCGCGCTGCCAAAAGCGGTTTGCACGTGGCCATTGTTGAAGATCAACAAGAGGTCGGTGGCAGCTGTACCCACCTCGGTACCATTCCTTCCAAAGCCTTGCGCCATCAAGTGCGCCAAGTGATTCGTCAGCAGCAAAACCCGATGCTGCGTGGTATTAACCCCAATTCTGCCATGGGTTGGTCTGATTTAGTCAGCCGCATGAGTAAAGTGGTGACTAACCAAAGCCAAGTGCGCTCTGGCTTTTATTTCCGTAACCGTGTGCGGGTGTTTTTTGGTCGTGGCCGCTTAGATGGCCCTGGCCGCGTGAGGGTGGTGGACGCCCATGAAAGAGAATCCTTTTTAGAAGCGCGCAACATTATTTTAGCCACGGGATCGCGCCCTTATCGCCCAGCGGATGTGGATTTTGACCACCCTCGCATTTACGACAGCGATACTGTTTTGAGTATGAATCACACGCCCCGTAATTTAATTATTTATGGCGCGGGCGTGATTGGGTGTGAGTACGCAAGTATTTTTACAGGCCTTGCCATGCGCGTGGATTTAGTTAACAGCCGCGAGCGGTTGCTTGATTTCTTGGATGCAGAGATTTCTGATGCCTTGGGATATCACCTGCGCGAACAAGGTGCCACCATTCGCCACAGCGAGGATTACGCTAGCGTAGAGCCCGATGATACGGGGGTTACCCTAGTGCTCAAATCAGGCAAACGCCTGCGCGGTGATGCCCTGCTGTGGTCCAATGGCCGCAGTGGCAACTCCAATGGCTTAGGCTTGGAAACCGTCGGCATTGAGCCAGATAGCCGTGGCCAAATTCGAGTGAATGAAAAATACCAAACCGAGGCAGAAGGCGTTTATGCCGTGGGCGATTTAATTGGTTGGCCTTCTTTAGCCAGTGCCTCTTATGACCAAGGCCGTTTTTGTGCAGGTTATATTTGCGGCGAAGAAAATGTGCGCAGCTTAAGCCGCGTGCCCACGGGTATTTATACCATTCCTGGCATTAGTTCCCTTGGCCGTACGGAACAAGAGCTCACAGAAGCTAAAATACCCTATGAAGTAGGCCAAGCCTTCTTTAAAAACCTAGCCCGCGCACAAATTACCGGTGAGCGTACGGGAATGCTCAAGTTGCTGTTTCACCGCGACACCTTGGAACTGTTGGGGATCCACTGCTTTGGTTATCAAGCCACCGAAATTGTGCACGTGGGGCAAGTGATAATGGCGCAGCCTGCGCCTCATAACACCATTGAATACTTTGCGAATACCACCTTTAACTATCCCACCATGGCCGAAGCGTATCGTGTGGCAGCACTCAATGGGCTAAACCGTTTGTCGCTTTACTAAACCCAATAACAGGTTCCAAGGAGGGAGCAAACAACCTTTTATCACACGTTGTTGAGTTAAAATCTTATGGGCCATTTACGCCAAATTATCCTGATTCACACCCATCTTGAAGGGGTGGTAGAGCTCCTACTGGATGCAGACGCTAACATTTGTGGCAGTAATGCCACGGGTAAAACCACCTTGCAACGCTTGATTCCTGTGTTTTATGGTGAGCTACCCAATCGCGTGGTGCCGCGCACTCGCAAAAGCTTTCATGAATTTTATTTACCCCACCAAAACTCCTATCTGATTTATGAGTATGTGCGTGAATCTGGCGATGTTGCCATGGTGGTGCTAACGCGCCATAGCCAGGGCGGGGTGGAATACCGTTTTGCTAAGTCCGCCTATCAGCCTGAGTTCTTTTTGGAACAAACGCCAGAAGGGCCGCGCGGCGTGGGGTACCAGGAATTTACCACGCGCTTTCGCCAAGCAGGTGTAGGTTACAGTGCCAAACTTGAGGCTACATCGGAATACCGCAGCGTGATTCAAAATGATTTTACCCAATTGCGCGGGCGTAACCGCGAACACCAGCGGTTGTATCAAATGGCGGCCCAGTATAGCTTGGCGGGTTCACAACACCGTTTGCGGCACATAGAGAAGCTAGTGTCGGCAGTGCACGCCAAAGAGGGAAAAATGGATACTCTCAAAACCATGTTGGCGGCTATTTTTGAAGAAGATGGTGTGGCGCTGCCCGTTACTCGCTTGCGTAGCCAAGAGGCGCGCCGTTGGATGAGTAAGATGCGCCAATCCATGCGGTTGTCTCACCTCAACGAGTTATTTACGCACTGCATGACGCTTGCCAATGAATTGGCTCACAGCGAAAGCCAACTCCATTACTTCGCACCCCTGTTGCAGCAAGACTATCGCCAGCAAGAACGCAATAGTGCCGATGCAGCGGAAAATGTGCAGAGGCTACAGCGTGAGTTAGAGGCATTAAAAGCAAGCTATCAAGAGCAGTGCGGTGTTGTGCGTGAGAAAAAATTAGAGCACGAACAAGCCCTAGCGTATGTAAAACGTAACCTAGATGACATCCAGCAGCGTTACGATGATTTTTTAGAGAAGGATATGGACGCTTTAGCTCTCCAAATGGAAGAGCTGCCCAGCTGGCGCGCAGAGCTTACGCAACAAACAGAGCACTTGGCGCTGATTAAAGCGGAATACGGCCATAAAGAACAAGAGTTTCAGCAGCATAGAACGGCCATTTTTGAACGCCTTAACCAGCAACGCCAAGATGCCGCAAAGCGTAAGGACACTATTCAAGGCGATCTGGATAACGCCAAAGAAGCCTATCAAACCCTGCGTGAAAACGAGCAGCATCGTTATCAAGCGCGCCGCGAGGAAGTGCAGCAAAACTTTAGTCAACAAGAAGCGCAGCTCAAGCAACACATCGCAGAGGTATTAACGCAGTTGCGGGGCAGCCTTTACACCCCTGCTGAGCTTGAAAACCAACAAGAGGCACAATTGCGTGTGGAGCGACAGCATCAGGCGAGTGCGGAAGCGCAGCGCCAAGTGCAGTTACAAAAAACGCAGCACCACAAAGTAAAAGCGGAGCACCAAACCGCATTGGGTGAGTACCAAAAGCAGCGGCAGTGTGTCGCCGAAAAAGAACGGCAATTGCACCGTTTGCAACAACAGTTCAACCCTGAAAGCGGCACTCTGCGCCATTTTTTACGCGGTGAAATGCCAGGGTGGGAACAGCATTTGGGCAAGATTATTCGCGAAGAATTGTTAGAGCGCGCTGATTTGGCACCGCAGTTGGGTGGGGAACCACAGCATGTTGGTGGATTGCAACTCGATGTGAGCGGGCTTGCCATCCCAGATTTTGCTTTAGATGAGCAGGCTCTGCTGATAGCCCTTGAGACGACAAAACAGGATGTACAAGAAGCAAAAGCAACAGCAGAAAAGTTCGCCGAGAAGGCCCAAGGCATTGAGCAGCAAGTACGTTTGGTGGCGGAGCAGGTGGCAGAGGCTGAGTATCAAGCGGAGCAGGCTGAACAAGAAGTGCTATTTGCCACTGAAGCTCGTGACAGGTTGCGAGAAGACATTACGACTAAAATCAAGCAGCGGCGTAGTGAGCTTACCCAGCAGCAAGCGGCCTTGGAAGAGCGACAGGCGTTATTGGTGGAAGAGCGTGAGTCAAGGTTGCAGGAGTTGGAGCGTGATTTCCAACAAAAACGTTTAGAGCTACAGGCGGACAACCAGGACAACATTTTACGCGAGGAAGAGCGCTTAGCTGCTGTGGATGCGCGCTTGAAGCAGCAAGAACAACATGCGCAAACAACGTTAGAGGAATTAGCTGCTAGCTTCCACGCAGAGTTGGAAAAACAAGGGGTGGATACCCAGGTGATTAAAGCTGCTGAACAACGCTTGCGCAGTTTAGAACAGCAGATTCGCGACACGGAAAACCGCCGCGATGAGTTGGAGGAGTACCAGCATTTTATGCGGGTGCGCTGGGCGGAAAAACCCACCTTGGTGGCTCGCGAAACAGAGCTGCACAACCTAGTGCTAGAAGGTGCTGCTCAACTCAATAATGCCAAGCACGAGTTTGCTAAAGAACGCCAAGCACTAGATAAACAGCATCAGCAATGGCGTGAACAGCAAACAACATCGCAACAATTTTTAGATGCGTTAACGCCATTATTAGAGCAATGCAAACGTCTGCCCGCTGTCCACGAATATATGCAAGAAGTGGCCTTAGGGGAGCTAGGCGCGCAAGCGGAGCGCATTGAGCGAGGCCGCCATTTGCTTGAGCAGCGCGCCAAGCAAGAGCAACAGCTGCGCCAAGCGCTCACACAGTTTGATGGTGAGCTTACCCAAGGCGCTGATGAGAGTTTTAGAGAAAGTTTGCACCAAGAACGTTTGCGCTTGCAGCAACACCATCAAGCGGATACGCATATACTGCATGAATTAGCGCCCTATGAAGGCATGCTTAAACTCCTGCGCGATGAGCAAACCCAGTTGCTTCAGCAAGGGCGTAATATGGGCGGGGATTTAAATAAG
>Ga0079226_10002506_pt1 | contig 14204 bp, 12 predicted proteins | sample Poulit2014_FD_76345 | JGI IMG/M metagenome (GOLD analysis project Ga0079226, IMG submission 76345) | Agricultural soil microbial communities from Georgia to study Nitrogen management - Poultry litter 2014 | ecosystem: Environmental > Terrestrial > Soil > Agricultural land | place: USA: Georgia... | reverse complement strand
TCAATACATCTTCTTGGATCAGTTGTCCTACCTTTCGTTTCACTCGTTGCAATGCGTTGTCAATGGACTTTTCGGAGCGTCCTACTACTGATGCAATTTCTTCGTAACGATACCCTTCAATATAATAATGGAGGACTTCCCACTCTAGTTTAGTAAGCATCTTTGCTAATACTAACTTCATATTATTTGTTTGTTCTTTCGTAACTAACTGATCATGTGGTGAAACTGCATCATCATACTCAAAAACATCAATTAATACTTGGTCAGATTCTTCTTGCACAGGCTTATATATCGAGATATAGCCATTCAGTGGTGTGTGTTTTAGCCTTGTTGCAGACTTGATAGAGGTTATAATTTGTCTAGTAATACAGAGTTCAGCGAAAGATTTAAAAGAAGATTGTTTACTATCATCATAATCACATATCGCTTTATATAATCCTATTAATCCTTCTTGTATGACGTCTTCTCGGTCACTGCCAAGCAGAAAGTACGTATTCGCTTTTTTGCGAACAATTCCTTCATACTTATTCATTAAATGTTCAACCGCTAATTCGTCTCCTTCTTGAACATGTAACAGTAACATTTGATCAATCTTTTTGTTTTCATGCATACAACCTTTTATGTTCTTGTCATATATCATGTGACGTATTCTCCTCCTGTACAGACTTCATAGGCCCTCTCCTTCATTGAACTTGTTTTTGAGTATACAGTAAGCGCTCTCATTCAGTCAATAGTTTTTTCATTTATTTCCATTTGATGGAACTTAATGTTAAATACGACATTTTTTTCAATTTCCTCGACGCCATTTTTCAAATTTCTCTAACACATCATGTCGCATCGGGATTTTTAGTTTTGGTTGTGCTTTCCCATGTTGCTTCAGTTGATCATGGATATCTGCTTCCATTCCATTGATTTCAATTAATAACTCACGAGCGGATATTCGTAATGCGCCTCGACTAAAAATTGTACGTTGTTCCATATAATCTGAAGTCGCTACATATACTTGGTTACGAACGTTCTTCAATGATTTTACAAGTCGTTCAATACATTCATCAGCAGTTTCTTCTTCTTTTGTATAAATAATTTCAATGTTATTTAGGGAGCTTTTGCTCTCTTTTCCCCCTTTGACATATAACGCGTCAAAAACAATGATAATTTGATCTCCCGTAAACGATTGATATTCCATCAGCACCTCTATTAAACGATCACGTGCTAAACTGATATCTTTTTGTTTAAGATAAGTAAGCTCTTCCCAGTCCCCTATCACATTATAGCCATCTACAACGAGTATGTTCATCGCTTTGTACCTAAAGGGGATCTTTTTCGAAATACTTCATACATTAATAAACTGCCAGCTACCGAGGCATTTAATGATGGGATAGACCCCTGCATAGGGAGATGCACTAACCAATCACATTTATTTTTAACTAGTCTAGTCATTCCTTTACCTTCATTACCAATTACTATAGCTAAAGCAGTATCCCCATCCAGTGTGCGATAATCGTCTGAGCCTTGTTCATCCGTACCGACAACCCAAATATGATTAGATTTGAGTTGATCTATTGTATCAGCTATATTTGTAACACGGGCCACCGGGACATGTTCTATTGCACCTGCAGAAGCTTTTGCTACCGTTTCAGTCAGACCAACAGCCCGTCGCTTTGGAATAACAACACCGTGTACTCCTGTCGCATCGGCTGTACGTAAGATTGCCCCTAAATTATGAGGGTCTTCTATCTCATCTAATATAAGCAAAAATGGTGCTACACCTTCCGCTTCAGCACGTTGCAATATCGTTTCTGTCGATACGTACTCATATGCTGCCACATATGCTATAACTCCTTGATGCTTTCCTTTTGAAAGTTGGTCCATTCGTTGTTTGGGCACTTTTTGCATGATTGTATTTGCTTTTTTCGTGGCGTGAAGCATATCTTTTTCCGTTTGTACCTTCACTTGATCCGAAACGAGCACTTTATTAACTGCTCGTCCAGATTGCAATGCTTCCATTACTGGATTTCGCCCAATAATCATCTCTTCATCCATGACTTTGTTCCTTCCTTGTCTTTTTTGCCTTTTTGAATAAAGTTAATCGCTTGATGAAACAATTCATACAAACGATCATTATTTTGGGATAAATAATGATAACCTATTAATGCCTCAAATGCTGTTGCATAACGATAAGCTTGAACAGGCATGTTTTTAGGTGTGGAATTCGACTTTGCATTTCTGCCCCGCCGAATAATTACTTGCTCCTCTTCTGTCAACAGATCCTTATCTAGCCAATTATGAACAACGGCCGCTTGTGACGTTGCCTCTACGTATGAAACAGCTTCTTGATGTAGTTCATTAGGACGCACTTGTCCGGATTCTATTAAGAAATTCCGGACATGCACCTCATATACCGCATCGCCAATATAGGCAAGTGCTAAACTATTTAACTGCTTTACATTAACTGGCATATTATCCTCTTCTCCAACGTACACCTTGGGCTGTATCCTCTAGGATAATTTTCTTTTCTTTTAGTAAATCACGAATTTCATCTGCGCGAGCAAAATCTTTCTCCTTTCTCGCTTCATTTCTTTCAGCAATGAGCTTATCAATTTCATCATCTAAAAGTTCCTCCGCTTCAATTTGAATACCAAGGACTTCTAGTAACCCTTTTAATTGCTGACTAAACTTCTCTAATACTTGAATATCTGTTTGGTTCTCTTCTAAATATACGTTCGCTTCTTTTGCCAAATCAAAAAGAACGGTTATGGCATTGGCCGTGTTAAAATCATCATTCATGGCCTCTTGAAACTGAGCCTCATTTTCTGCAATGATCGACAACCATTTTTCTTGATCTGTGCCTAGATTTGCACTCGTTTGTTTACGGTGTTGTAAATTTGCATAAGCTGTTTTCAAGCGTTCGAAACTATTTTCTGCACTCTGTAACAATTCGCTTGTAAAGTTAATTGGATTTCTGTAATGTACGCTTAACATAAAAAACCGTAACATCATTGGATCGTATTGTTCAATTAAATCCTTCGTTAATACAAAGTTACCCAATGACTTTGACATTTTTTCATTATCAATATTCATATAACCATTATGCATCCAATAGTTTGCAAATGGTTTATCGTTCAATGATTCAGATTGAGCAATTTCATTTTCATGGTGCGGAAAAGTTAAATCTTGCCCACCTGCGTGGATATCGATTGTTTCTCCGAGGAACTTTTTCGCCATTGCTGAACATTCTATATGCCAACCTGGACGTCCTTTGCCCCACGGGTAGTCCCAAGCAATTTCCTTATCTTTTGTATGTTTCCACAAAGTGAAGTCAAGCGGATCCTCTTTCTTTTCACCTACACGAATACGTGCTCCTGATCTCAGTTCGTCGATGGATTGTGCAGACAACTTACCATACCCATCAAAGGCACGTGGCTTAAAGTACACATCCCCTTCTACTTCATAGGCATAATCTTTTTCAATTAACCCTGCAACAAACTCGATTATTTCATCCATCGTTTCAGTTACTCTTGGGTGGTGAGTTGCTTCTTTTACTCCAAGTGTTTTGACATCCTTTAAGTACGCATCAATAAATCGATTGGTAACTTGTTGAACTGCTTCACCCGTCTCGCGTGCTGCATTAATTATTTTGTCGTCTACGTCTGTAAAGTTTAATACATAGTCAACTTTATATCCTCGATATTCAAAATAACGTCGAACCGTATCAAAGACAATTGCAGGCCGAGCATTTCCAATATGGATATAATTGTACACAGTTGGTCCACATACATACATTTTCACTTCATCTTTTACCATTGGTACAAACGTCTCTTTTTCCTTCGTTAATGAATTATAAATTGTGATTGACATGTTGGTTCCCTTCCTTTAACTCGATAACTTCTTTTTGTAAATCATTAATCTCTGCTTGTAATCCTTTTAACTGATCTAGTATTGGATCTGGCATAAGGTGATGGTCTAACTTTTGGCTAATTCGTTTCCCGTCCTTTTTGACGACACGGCCAGGGATTCCTACTACTGTTGCATTATCAGGAACATCCTTTAATACGACAGAACCACCACCAACATTTGAATTCTCTCCAATAGTAATACCGCCTAACACCTTCGCACCAGTTGCAATGAGCGCATTGTCTTTTATCGTCGGATGTCGCTTACCTTTTTCATGACCTGTGCCACCAAGGGTCACACCTTGGAATATAGTTACATCGTTTCCTATTTCACATGTCTCACCAATGACAACGCCCATGCCATGGTCGATAAAAAATCGCCTTCCTATACGTGCACCCGGATGAATCTCAATTCCAGTAACAAATCGATTAAGTTGAGATACAGCACGTGCTATGAAAAATAATTTCCATTTATAAAACCGATGTGCAATTCTATGCGACCAAATAGCATGTAAACCGGAATAGGTGAAAAATACTTCTAAATATGTTCTCGCAGCCGGGTCCTGCCGAAACACAACATCCATATCTTCTTTCATTCGCTTAAAAAAACCCATCTTCGTATAGTCCCTCCTATAATAACACATTTGCTTGTTTACGAACATACATGATACCGTTATCTGGAAGTTCAATAAGATAGATGTAATGACAGAAATTAAATCTGCACAACTAGGAATGACTCCATCTATCAAAAACAACATAAAAATGCGCCTCTATGTAATTTCATTAATTACACAGAGGCGCATGAAGTAGCGCGGTTCCACTCTGTTTAGAGAATATAAAACATGAGTATTCCCCAACTTGAATTGATAACGGTAATCTTCCGTCGTTATATACTATAGCTTCCATAACGAACTCCGAGGTGCATGTTCAGAAAAGCTCATTTATCATAACTTTCAGCCGCCGATGATGTTCTCTTTTATAAATGATGCCAATCTTACTTCTCCTCATCAACATTTTCGTACATTCGATTGTATCCATACTATATTATATTTTTTCAATTATGTGAATTAATTAAGCCTCCAAATCAGTAAGAACTTGATCTAAGCGAGTTAATACAATCTCTTTTCCTAGCAATTCGATTGCTTTTGGTAATTCAGGTCCGTGTGTTTGGCCAGTTGTTGCTACACGTATTGGCATAAATAATTTCTTGCCTCGATGCTTTGTATCCTTTTGCGTCGCCTTAATCCGCTCTTTGATATCTTCCGCTACAAACGTATCTAAATGAATTAACTTATCAGTAAACACTTGCAACACTTCTATGACTTGTTCTTCTTGTAATACTGCTTGAGCTGCTTCGTCATAATCAATGTCTTGTTTGAAAAATAAATCTGTCAACTCAACAATTTCAGCCCCATATCGCAATTGTGCTTGATACAGTTCAATAATTTCCTTCACCCAATTGAGTCTTTCTTCATCTGCATGTTCGTCCACTTTTCCTGCTTCAATTAAGTGTGGTAATGCTAGGTCAATCAATTCATCCACTGGGATTTCTTTAATATATTCCCCGTTCATCCATTCTAATTTCTTTGCATCGAATACAGCCGCCGAAGTGGATAAACGAGCTGGGTCGAATATTTCAATGAGTTGATCTTGTGTAAAAATCTCTTCTTCTCCACCCGGAGACCAACCTAACAGTGTAATGAAATTAAAAATCGCTTCTGGCAAGTACCCAAGATTTTTATACTGTTCAATAAATTGTAATATATGTTCATCCCGTTTACTTAGTTTCTTTCTTTCTTCATTTAAAATCAATGTCATATGCCCAAATTTCGGAGCTTTCCAGCCAAATGCATCATAAATCATCATTTGTCGAGGAGTATTGGAGATATGTTCTTCTCCACGCAGAATATGAGTAATACCCATTAAGTGGTCATCAATTGCCACTGCAAAGTTGTAAGTTGGAATGCCGTCCTTTTTTACAATGACCCAATCCCCATAATCGCTCGATTCAATAGAAATGTCACCTCGAACGATATCGTTAAATGTGTACGTGACTCCTTCAGGAACACGAATTCGAATACTAGGTTGACGCCCTTCTGCACGAAAGGCTTCTTTTTCTTCCTCTGTTAATTGACTATGTGCTCCGGAATACTTCGGTATTTGTCCATTCGCACGTTGCTCTTCACGCTCAGCCTCTAGTTCTTCAGCAGTCATAAAACACTCATAAGCTACATCACGTTCTAACAACTCATCAATATATGTTTGATAAATATCTAACCGTTCCATCTGCCGATAAGGACCATAATCTCCGCCAATGTCCGCACCTTCATCCCATGCTATCCCAAGCCATTTTAAGTACGTAAGTTGACTTTCTTCGCCACCTTCTACATTCCGCTTCTGATCCGTATCCTCGGTCCGAATAATAAATGTTCCATCATAATGTCTTGCATATAAATAATTAAATAATGCTGTACGAGCGTTCCCAACGTGTAAGTTTCCTGTTGGGCTTGGCGCATATCGTACACGTACTTCTTTCGTCATTAGTTCAGTTCCCCTCTCTATGAGTATGTCACTATACTCAACACTCATTGATGCTCTCATGTATAAGCTCTACTCTAATAATAGCTTATTTAGCAATAAAAAGCGATAACATCACCTGTTATCACTCTTTATCGTCTCGATTATATTTTATCTATTCTCATTGCGCTTTTTCAAGTAATTTTGGCTTTGCAAATATCATCCTACCTGCAGAAGTTTGCAGAACACTTGTAATCAGAACCTCAATCGTTTTACCGATATGATCGCTACCTTCTTCTACAACAATCATCGTTCCATCGTCTAAGTAGGCGATTCCTTGTTTCTGTTCTTTTCCATCTTTAATTACTTGTACGACTAACTCTTCTCCAGGTAAAACTACTGGCTTCACAGCATTAGCTAAATCATTGATATTCAGTACCTCGACACCTTGAAAGTCACAAACCTTATTTAAATTAAAATCATTTGTCACGACAATTCCATCAATAACTTTTGCTAGTTTGACTAGCTTACTATCTACTTCTTGGACGTCTTCAAAATCACCTTCATACATTTCAACATTAACATCTAATTCTTTTTGAATACGATTTAAAATATCAAGACCACGACGACCACGATTCCGTTTTAAAACATCCGATGAATCTGCAATATGTTGTAGTTCTTCTAATATGAATTGAGGAATTAAAATGGTCCCCTCTAAAAAGTTCGTTTGACATATATCGGCGATTCGACCATCTATAATAACACTTGTATCTAAAATCTTCGGTTTCACTTGGTGTGCTGATTCGCCTTCCGGTTCCGGATCCTGCTTGCGAGTCCGCTCTTTTCGCGAAATTGTTAACAAATTCATAAACTCTTCACGCCTGCGAAAGCCAACTTGAAACCCCAAGTAGCCGACGATAACAGTGACAAACAAAGGAACAATCTCTGCAACGATTCGTAAACCTATATCTTTTATCGGTATCGTAATTAAGTACGCTACGAATAGACCAAGCAAAAGACCAATCGTTCCAAAGAACAGGTCCACAGCAGGTATTTTTATTAAGCCTTCTTCTATCCACTTTAAAAATCCTACTAGATAATCTGCTAATAAATATGATAGTAAAAAAAATATAATGGCACCTAATACGGACCCAAGATATGGAGAAGTTAACCAGCTAATATCGGCAATATCCAACAAACGAGCGACATCTGCTAAGTATATAAACCCTAGCGTTCCTCCTGTTATTATAAAAAATAGATGCACAACTTTCTTCATCATGGCACTTCACCTCCTTAACTGTTAGTATAACCTTATATTACCTATTTTAATCATAAAAGTTGATGAACCTATCATGTCAATAGCTTAAATATAGCATAGCATATTTTCATCGTCAATTTAACAAAACATTGAATTTTATCACAGCTGAAATAATTTGTCAATTAAGTGTCATATTTTGTCATTGGGTTGTTACATGCCGTCGAATTGCTTAGCATCTGCTAAACCGTATTTTAATGCTTCATGTACTGTGTTTATACCGATTACCTCAATGTTTTTTGGCTTCGTCCATCCATCCATGTTCTTCTCAGAACAAATAACTCGTTTAAAGCCAAGTTTAGCTGCTTCTTGCACCCGTTGCTCAATGCGAGACACTCGTCTTATTTCACCAGTTAGGCCAACTTCACCAATAAATATATCTTCCTGGTTAGTTGGTTGGTCACGAAAGCTTGATGCAATACTTATCGCGATAGCCAAATCAATAGCTGGTTCATCTAATTTCACACCGCCAGCAACTTTAATGTATGCATCTTGATTCTGCAACATGAGCCCTACTCGCTTCTCTAGCACGGCCATTAATAGAGGTACTCGGTTCGAATCCATTCCTGTTGCCATTCGTCTAGGATTACCGAAGCTTGACGTAGATATCAATGCTTGAATCTCTACTAAAACAGGTCTAGTGCCTTCCATAGATGCAACAACTGTAGATCCTGATGCACCACGAGAACGTTCTTCCAAAAATACTTCAGAAGGGTTAAGTACTTCTTGCAAGCCTAGCTCTTTCATCTCAAAAATCCCCATCTCGTTTGTACTACCAAACCGATTTTTCACGCTCCGTAATATTCGGTATGTATGATGGCGTTCACCTTCAAAGTACAACACAACATCTACCATATGCTCTAACATCCGTGGACCTGCAATAGCTCCTTCTTTCGTGACGTGTCCAACAATAAAAATCGGGATGGCATTCGATTTAGCAATTTTCATTAATTCCATCGTACTCTCTCTCACTTGCGTTACACTTCCTGGTGCACTAGACACCTCTTCTTTAAACATCGTTTGAATCGAGTCAACGACAACAAAGTCGGGCTTAATATTTTCAATATGATGGATGATCTGGTGTAAGTTTGTCTCCGCGAGCACGTATAATTTATCGGCATCTACATATAGACGATCTGCTCGTAATTTCGTCTGTTGAATAGATTCCTCTCCAGAAATATAGAGTACAGTTAAGTCCTTTGCTGCAATTTGTGCAGAAGTTTGTAACAACAATGTTGACTTACCAATGCCCGGATCACCTCCAATTAAAACGAGTGACCCAGGTACAATACCGCCGCCTAGCACCCGATTAAACTCTTGCATCGCAATCGTAATGCGCGGTTCTTTCTCTGACTGTATTTGTTTAATTCTTGTTGGTTGACTAGCTTTTTGAGAGATGGCTGCCCCAATTCCTTTTTGTTCTTTTGGCTGTTTTACTTCCTCTACAAATGTATTCCAATTATTACAATTTGTACACTTCCCCATCCAGCGGATCGATTCGTACCCACACTCTTGACAGACAAAAATCGTTTTTCTTTTCGCCACATTGATTGCATCCTTCCTAGCAGTTGATATGGGTAAAGAAGCTAGTGGAAATCACTAGCTTCTTTACTTTTTAAGGTAAGACAATAAAATCGCCTTTGTTATTCAAGCCTATTTTGACGTCTCGACCTTCTTTAATATTTTCTTTTAAATACTCTTCTGATAATAGATCTTCTATATTTCGTTGGATAGAACGACGTAGTGGACGTGCACCGTATTCAGGGTTGAATCCATCTTCTGCAATTTTTTCAATTGCACGATCTGTAATAGTAAAGTTAATGTCTTGTGTTTTCATTCGATTCTGAACTTGTTGTATCATTAACTTTACAATATCTGTCATATGTTTTCTTTCCAACGAGTGGAAAACAATCGTCTCATCAATCCGATTTAAGAATTCTGGTCTAAATGTCTTCTTCATTTCTTCTGTCACTTTTGACTTCATGTCTTGATGGTCTTGTGCTTCGTCATCTAGATTAAAGCCTACATAACGATTTCGTTGCAACTCGCTTGCCCCGACGTTAGAAGTCATAATTAATACAGTATTTCGGAAATCTACTAAACGGCCTTTTGAATCTGTTAAGCGTCCATCCTCTAGTACTTGTAATAAAATGTTAAATACTTCCGGATGCGCCTTTTCCACTTCATCTAATAGCACAACGGAATATGGTTTTTGTCGGACCTTCTCTGTTAACTGTCCACCTTCATCATGCCCAACATAGCCAGGTGGTGAACCTACTAATCGAGATGTTGAATGCTTTTCCATATACTCGGACATATCGATACGAATCATAGCGTCATCATCAGCAAACATGACTTCTGCCAACGCTCGAGCTAGCTCCGTTTTTCCAACCCCTGTTGGACCTAAGAAAATAAATGATCCAATTGGTCGTTTCGGATCTTTTAATCCAGCACGCGCCCGTCGTACAGCTTTTGAAATTGCTGTTACTGCTTCCTCCTGTCCAATAATACGTTCATGCAATACTTTTTCCATGTTTAATAACCGAGTACTTTCGTCTTTTGTCAATCTTACGACTGGAATTCCTGTCCACGACGATACAACAGTTGCTATATCTTCTTCAGACACAGAAAGGTTTTCTTGCCCCTGTTTTTCTTTCCATTTATCTTTTGTACGTTCCAGCTCTTCTCGTACTTTTTGTTCTTTGTCTCGAAAAGATGCTGCCTTTTCAAACTCTTGCCCTAATACCGCAGAGTCTTTTTCTTTGCGTACCTCTTCTAATTCTGATTCTAACTCTTTTAAGTTAGGCGGAATCGTATATGACTTTAACCGAACTCTAGAGCCCGCTTCATCAATTAAGTCGATTGCTTTATCCGGTAAAAACCGGTCTGTAATATAGCGATGTGATAATTCTGCTGCTGCACGAATAGCATCATCTGTTATCGTCACACGGTGGTGTGCCTCATAACGATCACGTAAGCCTTTTAATATTTGTTCTGTTTCTTCAATAGCAGGTTCATCCACTTGAATAGGTTGAAAGCGGCGCTCAAGTGCTGCATCTTTTTCTATATACTTTCGATACTCGTCAATGGTTGTTGCACCAACGCACTGAATTTCACCTCGTGAAAGAGAAGGCTTTAATATATTCGATGCATCAATAGCACCTTCTGCTCCTCCAGCTCCAATTAACGTATGCAATTCATCAATAAAAAGAATGACATTTCCTGCATTGCGAATTTCATCCATCACTTTTTTCAAACGATCTTCAAATTCACCACGATATTTTGTACCAGCAACAACTGTTCCCATATCTAGAGTCATAACACGCTTGTCACGTAATGTCTCAGGTACTTCATTATAAACAATTTTATGCGCTAATCCTTCTACTACAGCTGTTTTTCCAACACCCGGCTCTCCTATTAAAACAGGGTTGTTCTTTGTACGACGACTCAAAATTTGGATAATACGTTCAATTTCTTGGTCACGTCCGATAACTGGATCGATATTACCTTCCTTGGCGCTAACTGTAAGATCACGTGCCAAAGAATCTAAGGTTGGCGTACTAACATTGGCAGCTTGACCTCGCGTCTGTTGGGATGATTGCGACTCGTTACTACCTAAAAGTTGTAACACTTGTTGACGTGCTTTATTTAAGCCAACACCTAAGTTATGCAACACTCTAGCAGCCACACCTTCTCCTTCACGGATAAGTCCTAATAAGATATGCTCTGTTCCAACATAAGTATGACTTAACTTGCGCGCTTCATCTTGAGATAGTTCCACAACTCTTTTTGCACGTGGCGTATAATGAACGGATTGCATTGGTTGATTCCCACGTCCAATTAATTTCTCAACCTCTTCTTTAATCTGCTCTTCTTCTAACCCAATTTCTCTTAATGCTTTTGCAGCTATTCCATTTTCTTCTCGAATAAGCCCTAATAAGATATGTTCTGTTCCTATATTATTATGGTTTAACCGAATAGCCTCTTCTTGAGATAGTGCTAATACTTTTTGTGCTTTTTCTGTAAATTTTCCAAACATCATCTTGACCCCTCCCACTTACTATTCATCCAACTTAACCCTTTCTCTTATCATCGTAGCACGCATTATGTCTCGCTCACTGGCTGTTAACATCTTATCTGCATAATGCTGCAAAAATCCTGGTTGTATCATAACAATTAACTCATTTAACATACTATGTGATAAATGTTCAATAATCCCTAAATCTATTCCTAACCTAACATTGGAGATCCGCTTAGCCGCTTCACTGGATTCGAGGATGCGACTATACTTCAAAATACCATATGAACGAAAAATTTGATCTTCTAATCGGATACTTGATCGCTCGAGTAATCTTTTTCTCGCTTCACGTTCTTGTTCCACTAATTTTACAATAACACTCTCTAAGTCGGCAACAATTGCTTCTTCAGATTTACCTAACGTTATTTGATTGGATATTTGAAATACATTTCCTAAAGCTTCACTGCCTTCACCATAAATCCCACGGACAACAAAGCCTAATTGATTTATAGCAGGTATTAATCGATTAATCCGTTTTGTAAATACGAGCGCAGGTAAATGAATCATAACCGAGGCTCTCATACCTGTCCCGACATTCGTTGGACAACTTGTTAAGTATCCTTTACTTTCATCAAATGCATAATCAATTTTTTCTTCTAACCAGTCATCTATGTAAAAGGCTTCTTTTAAAGCCGTTGATAATTGAAAACCAGGAAAATATAATTGCATACGTAAATGATCCTCTTCATTCACCATAATCGAGACTTGTTCATTATCTGACATAAGTACAGCTCCAGCTTGTGCCCTTGCCAAATATGGACTTATTAAATGTTTTTCCACCAAAACACTTTTTTCAATATGAGATAAGTTATTCATCTCCATAAAGTCAAAGTTTTGATAAACTTGAAACGATGTACCCTTATACTCTTGTTTTAAAAATGAGCTGATTTCTTCTAATTCTTGTTGTTCACTTACCGTTGGAAATACTTTGTTTTGAAAATTTCTAGCTAGACGAATACGAGAGCTTAAGACAATATCATTTTCAGGCCCTGTCTCGCGCATCCACGGGCTAATAGCTTGATTCATAAATTTTTCTAAGCTCATGAATCATCACCCTCTTTCTCTCGCTCTATTTGTTTTATTTTATCTCGAATGACGGCTGCTCTTTCAAATTCTTCTTGCTCAATTAAATCTTTTAATTCCGAACGATACGCTTCTAATTCCTTTTTCAGATGCAAAGTTGACCCTTGGCGTTTAGGAATCTTTCCGTAATGTTTTAAACTACCGCTATGAATCCTGCTAAAAATTGGGTCTAGCATGGACTTGAATGTATCATAACACTGAGCACATCCAAATTTGCCGGTCCGTTGGAAATCATTAAATGACATATGACAGTTAGAACATTCGATTGGTTCCTCTTGATTAAATAAATCCTCTTGCGTCATCCCCATTTTAGCTGAACCGAATAAACCCGTTAATAACTGATGTAGCGAAAGTCCTTCTTCATTATTAGTTGTATACCCCATTTTTTGTGCACATAACTCACAAACATGTATTTCATTTTTTTTACCATTGATGACTTGCGTTAAGTGAAGACTAGCGGGGTGTTTTTGACACTCCATACAATTCATTCCACTTCTCCCCTTTACATCTTAGAATACTTTAATGCAGTCAGCATTGCGGTTAACATGCGTGCACGTAACTTATCTCGCTCCGGTAAAGGAAAAGCTAGCACTTCTCGGTCTGTCGCCTGCTGCATAATATTTTTTTCGCGAAAAGTTATAATCTTTTTCTCGAAGAGTCTTTCTAAAACATCGTTTGTAGCTTGCTGAGACACTTCAGGATTAATTAAATGAATGATATCATCAATTAATTCAAACTCATCACGATGTTCAATGCGGGTGATCCGAATATATCCCCCACCGCCTCGCTTACTTTCTATAATATACCCTTTTTCTACCGTAAAACGGGTATTTATAACATAATTAATTTGAGAAGGAACACATTCAAATTGATTAGCTATCTCACTTCGCTTGATCTCAATCATTTTTTCTTCATTTTGATGTAAAATACCTTTTAAATATTGCTCTATAATATCAGATATACTCATTATTTTCACTCCTTCCCAATAAAATAATATCGTATAAACTAGTTTTGCATTTGACCAAATTTGACTATGTGTTTATTATACGATATTTACGTTGCATTGAAAAGGGAAGCAATCTAATCATTGACATTTAATAAAATTATAATCATAATCGACAAAGATTGACACTTACTTTTACAATAAAAAAACAACAGCCTACTAACTATTAATTGTCAGTAAACTGTTGTTAAATGCCTGGCGGCGTCCTACTCTTGCGGAGACAAAGTCTCAACTACCATCAGCGCTGAAGAGCTTAACTACTGTGTTCGAGATGGGAACAGGTGTGACCTCTTCGCTATAACTACCAGACTATAT
>Ga0079226_10002505_pt1 | contig 14205 bp, 10 predicted proteins | sample Poulit2014_FD_76345 | JGI IMG/M metagenome (GOLD analysis project Ga0079226, IMG submission 76345) | Agricultural soil microbial communities from Georgia to study Nitrogen management - Poultry litter 2014 | ecosystem: Environmental > Terrestrial > Soil > Agricultural land | place: USA: Georgia... | reverse complement strand
TATATATATATATATATATATATATATATATATATATATATATATATATATATATATATATATATATATATATATATTTATTATATATATATAAACAGGTTTAGACTAGTTATAGAAACCTTTCAGGTTTAGTCTAAACCTGTTTATATATATATAATATATATATATACTAATTATATTAGGGTTAACCCTTAAAAGGCACCCCCTATGGGGGTATTTAGGATTAGAAATCCTCTTGTATGCCCTGCTCTGAGATTAATCCTTCAACTTCAAAGGTTGATGTGCCTTACACTTTTACTCATTTTGCTTAGGCTTTTACTTGTTTACCCCATCAAGGTAAACCCTTTTAGGTTAAGCCTAATATAATTATTGTTAGGTACGCTCTCACGAAACTTATGGGTAAAATTATGATGATATAGGTTTTTCTTTCTTTTTTGTTTAAGATGGCTTGGTTTTGCCTTTTTACTGGTGAGGCGGTTCTTTCGTTAGTTACTGTTCATAGGTAGTGGTAAAGTATAATACATGCTGATAATATTAGAATTCCGCAGATTTCTGTTCTTGTGTTGCTCTCCATTAAGGTTTTTAAAATTATTACTTTTATTCAAAATATTGTTAAAGGTGGTAGGCCTCCCAGATTACCGAATATTACTATTGAGTATCAGAATCTTTTTCCTGTTCTTTCTGATTTTTTTGTTAGTCAGTTTATTGTTTTTAGAAGTATTATAAGTGTGGAAGAGTATAAAGCTAAGAATGCTGTGAATGATTTTGTGGATAAGGAGATTGCTATTACTAGCCATGCGTTGTTGTTTAATGAGGATAAGGCTATAATTCTTTTTGTAGTTAAGTTTGATTTTAATATGGTAAGAGGGGTTACTAGGGATACTAAGGCTACTATTATTAAAGGGGTTTCTCTTTCTATATTTTTTCTTATTCTTATTGCTAGGAAAGCTGGTAGGATTTTTTGCCATGTTATTAAGATTAGTAAGGAATTTTGTTTTATTTGAAGAAGGTTAATTATTTTTATGTACCATAGGTGGGCTGGTCAGACTCCTATTTTGGCGAGAATGCCCCCTATGATCAGAGTTGAAGATAACATATTTTGTTCTGTGGAAGAAGCTAGAAGAATAAGGATTGATGCTAAGATTTGTACTATGAAATATGTCATGGTTGCTTTTTCTCTTTTTATTCTTGTTTTTGATTCATGGGATACTAAAAAACACATGGCCAGGGTGTTTGCTTCTAATAGTATTCATACTATTAATCATCTTGAGCATGCTATTCCTGAAATGGTAGTTACTATTAAAGTGAGTACCATACCCCCTTTTCTTTAACATTGAAAAAGTTATGTTCATTTAAACTATGGGGGGAAATAGTTATTACTGAGGAGAAGTAGAATACTGTTAGTACTTGTCCTACTTTTACGAAAGGAGGTTCTACTGGGTTAGCCCCGATCCATGTGAGAAGGAGAGCTACAGAAATGAATACTCAGAATCTTAATTTTTTTGTTGGTGAGAATTTTTTATTTATACTATTTCTTTTTAATATAAGAACTAATAAGATAAGGATTGCGGCTACTATGGCAACCACTCCCCCTAGTTTTGATGGGATTGCTCGTAAGATAGCGTATGCGAATAAAAAGTATCATTCTGGTTGGATGTGGGCAGGGGTGGTTGTTATTCTTGCGGTATTAAAATTTTCTACGTCTCCTAATATGTTAGGTCTAAGAGAAATAATAATTCTTATTATAACTATAATGGTAAGGAGGGGGGTTGTGTCTTTTACTATAAAGAAGGGGAAAAATTTTATCTTGTCGTAGTTTGGGTTAGTTCCGGTAGGGTTGGAGGACCCAGGTTTGTGGAGAAGAATAAGGTGAACTATAGCTAAAGCAGCTAAAGCTAGGGGGATTAGAAAATGAAGGGAGAAGAATCGGTTTAATGTTGGTTGAGATACGGAGAAGTTTCCCCACAGCCATTGAGTTACATCTCTCCCAATGTAAGGGATAGCTGTGATTATTCTAGTAATTACAGTTGCCCCTCAGAAAGATATTTGTCCCCATGGAAGAACATATCCTATAAATGCTGCTCCTATCGTGGCTAAGAGAATTACCACTCCGGATGTTCATACGGCTGCTAGTTTTATAGGGGAATTAAAATAGATTCCACGTGAGATGTGAATGTATATAAGAATAAAGAATAAGGATGCTCCATTTATGTGGAGGTAGCGTATGACCCACCCAGATTCGATATCTCGTATAATGTGAATTACAGAGTCAAATGCTATTTCTGTAGATGCCACATAATTTATTGATAGAACTAGTCCTGTGACAATTTGGAGAATAAGTGTTATGCCTAGTAAGAATCCTATGTTTCAGAGAAAGGAGATTGAATAGGGGGTGGGTAGGCCTATTAGAGAGTTTTTTGTTATTTCTATAATTGGGTCTTTTAAAATAAAATTGTATTTTTTCATTTATTGTATGTTTTCCTTAAAATTCTAAATTTTATGCAATATTCTGCTTTTACAATTTTGTTTTTGGATGGAGAGAACTTTTTTTGCAGTAAAGTCATTTTTAACCAACCTTTGATTTAGCATAACTTAATGCGAAGAGTTTAAGCCTCTTAGATTTTAATTAAAATTATACGGTGAATAATATCTACTAACCATAAAGATATTGCTACTTTATATTTTGTTTTTGGAGTGTGGTCGGGCATGCTTGGTACAAGCTTTAGTTCTTTGATTCGTTTTGAACTTACTCAGCCTGGAGATTTTATAATGGATTTTGATTATTATAATTCTGTGGTTACGGCCCATGCTTTCATTATGATTTTTTTTATAGTTATGCCAATTATGATAGGGGGTTTTGGGAATCTTTTAGTTCCGGTTATGATTGGGGCTACTGATATGGCTTATCCTCGATTGAATAATATAAGATTTTGGTTACTTCCCCCCTCTCTTTCTTTGCTTATTAGTTCTGCCGTTGTGGGTTCTGGTGTTGGGACTGGTTGAACGGTTTACCCCCCTTTGTCTAATGGGATCTTTCATTCTGGGCCTGCTGTAGATTTTGGTATCTTGAGTTTACACATTGCAGGGGTTTCTTCTATTCTTGGGGCTATTAATTTTATTGTTACTATTTTTAATATAAAGACTTTAGGAATGTTTTGAACTAATGTTCCTTTGTTTGTTTGATCTGTTCTTATTACTTCTTTCTTACTGGCTTTTTCTCTTCCTGTTTTAGCTGCTGCTCTTACTATGTTGTTAACAGATCGTAATTTTAATACTACTTTTTTTGATCCTGTGGGGGGAGGAGATCCTATTCTTTATCAACATTTGTTTTGGTTTTTTGGCCACCCAGAAGTTTATATTCTGATTTTGCCGGGTTTTGGAATTATTTCCCATACTGTGAGATTTTATAGGAATAAGACTGAGCCTTTTGGTAGTTTAGGGATGATCTATGCAATAATTTCTATTGGGGTTCTTGGTTTTATTGTGTGAGCACACCACATGTTTACTGTTGGTCTAGATGTTGATACTCGTGCTTATTTTACAGCTGCTACTATAATCATTGCGGTTCCTACTGGGGTTAAGGTTTTTAGTTGGTTGGCCACTATGTTAGGGGGTAAGCTTGATTTTAGTCCTTCTTTTTACTGGTCAATTGGTTTTGTTTTTCTCTTTACTGTGGGTGGATTGACTGGTGTTATTCTTTCTAATTCTTCCTTGGATGTGAGGCTTCATGATACTTATTATGTAGTTGCTCATTTTCACTATGTTCTTTCTATGGGGGCTGTTTTTGCTATTATGGCTGGTGTTACACATTGGTTTCCTTTTGCTTATGGAATGGTAATAAATCCTTATCTTCTTAAAGGTCAGTTTTGATCAATGTTTTTAGGGGTCAATCTTACTTTTTTTCCTCAGCATTTTTTAGGATTAAATGGAATACCACGTCGTTACTGTGATTATCCTGATAGATTTTCCTATTGAAATACGGTTTCTAGGATTGGGAGGGTAATTACAATTTTTTCTATTATCTTTTTCTTGTATATTATTTGGGAATCTTTAGGGAATTCTCGTTCTATACCTTTTTTTGTTTCTTCTAGAAGGGTTAATGAGTTAATAATTGAATCCCCCTTTCCAGCCCACACTAATGTTGAGTCTTGTAAGGTAATTAGAGGAGTTGTTCTTATTTAGATTTAAATGCCAAGATGACTTGCTTTAGGTTTTCAGGATGGAAGATCTCTTAGTATAGGAGAGCTTTCTTCTTTGCATGACCATGTTATAACCATTATACTTAGTGTTATTATTTTAATTTCTTACATTATATTTTATTTGTTGCTTACTACCAAGTTTTATAAATTTTTGTCTGAGGGCACTTTTATTGAAACTATTTGGTCAATGGTGCCTGCTTTTTTACTTGTTATTTTGGTTTTACCATCTATAAAGGTTTTGTATATGATGGAAGACATCAAATCTCCTGTTTTGACTTTTAAAGTGATTGCTCATCAGTGATATTGAAGTTATGTGGTTCCTTTGTATAAAAATTTTTCTTTTTCTTTTTCTAGAAGATTGGGAAATTATATTTCTTTTTATGAGTTTGATTCCATACTTGAAGAGTACGACATAGAAGGGGGTTTTCCCCGGTTGTTGGGTTGTTCTTCTGACTTTTTTATTCCTGTTAGTACTTCCTCTCGTTTGATGATTACTTCCACTGATGTAATCCATTCTTTTGCTCTTCCTTCTTTGGGTTTAAAGGTGGATGCTCTTCCTGGTCGTATTAATCAGTTGTTTACTAATCCTTCTCGGGTGGGGGCATTTTTTGGTCAGTGTTCTGAGATTTGTGGCTCTAATCATTCTTTTATGCCTATTAGGGTTAAGGTTTGTAATCTTTACGATTATGACTTGGTCTCTAAGTCTTATTTTATGGACTTAGCTTCCGATCACTTTAATAGGGAGGTTCATATCTAGCTTTTAAGCTACAGTTAGTAGATAATACTGCCTTGTCATGGCTGAGAATTTAGCTTAATTTTACCTCAAATAATACCTCTGCCTTGGGTTATGGTGTTTTTCCTTATTTTTTTTTGTGTTTATTCTGTCTCTCTTTTTATTTCTTCTTGGATATTTTTTTCTTTTGATTCTCTAGATAAGAAACTTAAATCTAGGTTTGTTGCCCTTCCTTGATAATTTGTGGTTAAATGGTAATAACTAATCTCTTTTCTATTTTTGATCCTTCTGTTAGGTTATTTTCTTTTTCTTGGGTTGTTTGTTTTTTTGTGATTCTCTTTTTGCCTATCAATTATTGGTTAGGGGGGTCTTTTTATTCTTTTGTCTCTAGAGTTTTTTATTCTATTAAAAAAGAGGTTGATTATGTGTTAAGTCGCCCGGTTAAGGGGATTTATATTTTTATTAGTTCTATTTTTATTACTATTGGTTTATATAATTTTTTAGCTTTGTTTCCCCATATTTTTTCTGTTACGTCTCATATGTTAGTAACCCTGCCTTTTTCTTACTGTTTTTGGTCAGGTATTATTATTTTTAGTTGAGTTAGCTCTTTAAAGCATTTTTTATCTCATTTGATCCCTGTCGGGACTCCTTTGGCCTTAATGAGGTTTATAGTTTTGGTCGAAGTTCTTAGAAATCTTATTCGTCCTTTAGCTTTGACTTTTCGTTTGACTGCTAATATGATGGCTGGCCATCTACTTATATCATTGATTGGCGGGGCTCTTATTTCTCTTCCTTTTAGATTCATATTTTTTGGTTCTTTTGTTCAGTCTTTGTTAGTATTTATAGAGTTGGGTGTTTCTTTAATTCAAGCTTATGTATTTTCTACTCTTTTGATACTTTATCTTTCTGAGGGGGAGCATTAGTTTAAATGAAAAAGTACAATCCTTTTCATTTAGTAGAGTTAAGTCCATGGCCAATTTTGACTTCTTTTTCTTTTTTGAGTTTTGCTCTTGGTGTTATTATTATAGTCCGTAGTTTTTATTGTACCCCATTTTTATTTTCTCTTTTTCTCTTGATGTTTTCTTCTTTCTTGTGGGGTCGAGATGTGCATCGAGAAGGGTGTTACGAGGGGTGACATAATTTGGAGGTTACAGTAGGTTTTAAGGTGGGCATGATTTTATTTATTCTTTCTGAGTGTTTTTTCTTTTTAGGGATATTTTGGGGCTATCTCCATCTTGCTGAAGCTCCTGCTGTTGAGTTTGGGGGGGTATGGCCTCCGGTGGGGGTTTTCCCTTTTGATCCTAAGGGGATTCCTTTTTTGAATACTATTTTGTTAGTTTCTTCTGGGGTTTCAGTTACTTGGACTCACCATGCAATGGAAGTTGGAGACTTTAAATCTAGTTTGATTTCTCTTTTTTTAACAGTTGCTCTAGGGGTAACTTTTACTTCTTTTCAGCTTTTAGAATATTATGTTGCTAGGTTTACCTTTTCTTGTTCTTCTTACTCTTCAGTTTACTTTATGGGTACAGGCTTTCATGGTCTTCATGTCTTAATCGGGAGAGTTTTGTTAATTATTTGTCTTGTTCGATTTTCTTACTTAGTTATTAGTCCTAACCATAGGGTGGGATTTGAGTGTTCAGTATGGTACTGGCATTTTGTGGATATTGTGTGATTTTGCTTGTACTTGATTTTTTACTGATGAGGGGTTTAATTTAATAAAACTCTTTAGTATATTAAAGTATAATTAATTTCCAATTAATGGGATTTAAGGGTTATAAAGTTTTTTCTATTTTGTTTTTTTTGTTTATTTTTGTTGGTTTTACTATTAGGTTTAATTTTATTAATTGATTTTTCCAAGGAAAATTCTTTTGAGGATAAGGGTTGTTCATTTGAGTGTGGTTTCCAGCCTTTTTCGGGGTCTGGGTTTCCTTTTTCTATACCATTTTTTATTATTTCTTTGATATTTTTGTTGTTCGATGTAGAAATTCTTTTGGTTTGTTTTTATCCTATATTTTCTGTTTTTTCTTTTATTTATTTTATTACTCTTGGTGGGTTATTCTAATGGTTTTTTTTGCTACTATCTATGAATGATTTAAGGGTGTGCTTAGATGGGTTTAGGAGGTTTGGTGTAAGTTAGCTTAAAATAATTAGTTTCGACCTAATTTTTGATTGGCTAATTTTTAATAATTTAAAGCTTAAAGCTTAGGGGCTCATAATCTCTAGAGTTTAATTATTTGTTTTTTCTTGTCTTCTATTTTGGAACTTTGAAAGTTCTTTTTAGGGGTTTTCCCTTAGAGACTCTTTATTTCTCTTATTTTCTTTAGATTTGCAATCTAATGTTTTTTAAACTTCAGAGATTTCTTGCTAGGGCTATTCTATATAAGATTGCGGCTTTGGGAGTTGTAGAATTTGCCCTTGTTTTTTGACGAAGTTAGTTTAGGAGCTGTAAACTCTTAGTAAATTAGTCGTCTGGTGTGGCCTTAAGATATATTAATCTGTATGTCTTTTAAACATGTAAAGCTTTTTGCAGGTCGTTTGGTCTAACTTTAGTTATATAATAATATCCCTTTGTTAATGGGAAGGATACTTGTTGGCTATTCGATGAAAGTTTTTGTTTTTTTTTGAAATTTACCTTATAGGGGTTGTATAAAAATTTTTCTAATGGTTGGTGTTATAAAGAATTTGCTATAGGGACTAAGGACAAAGTTTGTGCCAGCAGTCGCGGTCATACTCTATTTATTTAATCAATTTATGGTCTTAAGGAAACTTTAGGGTAGATAGTTTGTAAAGTGAAATTTTTTAACTTTATTAATTTTAGCCTGATGGCTAGTAATTATTCTTAAAACTAGGATTAGATACCCTATTATTTTAAGTTTATTTTTAAAGTAGTAAATTATGTTTTTTAAACTTAATTTTTCTGGCGGTTCACTACTCTAACAGGAGGAGCTTGTCAAATTAGATTGATAACCCGCTTTTATTTTCACCATTGGTTTATCTTATGTACGGCTGTTAAGCTTTAAGATTTAGCTTATTGTTTTAACTTTTAAAAGCTTAGTTCAGGTCAATGTGTAGACTATGCTGTGGATTTTGATGAGCTACTTTTATTAGTTTTAGTATTTGTCTTCTTTTTAAATTGGATTTGTTAGTAAAGCTGAAATAAAACTTTAGCTTGGTGTAGACTTTTGGTGGAAGTACATATCGCCCGTCACTCTTTTGATAGATAAGTCGTAACAAAGTAGAAATACTGGAAGGTGTTTCTTGTTTAGAGTTTAGTATATTTTTGCTTACAACAAAAATTTTTTATTACTCTTTCTTTTTACATTTTTGTTTCTAGGTTTTAATATTATTACTTATTTTTCATTCTTGCTTACCTGTGAGGGTTTGCCCAAGATTCTCAGGTTACCTTTTGTATAAGGATTTGTAGAGTGATTTGTGTTTTCTTTGTTAGAATTGAGGAGATTTTTGCCTTAATTTTTATTGTAGTATTATTTTAAATTAAGGTAAAGGGGTGATACGCTGTCGTTCTTTGAGTTATCTAATCTTGTTTTCTTCGAAAGGGAAATCCTTTCTTTCTATTGTATTAATCCCTCTGTTTTGATTTGCCTTAATGGTAGGTTGAGGTGTAATAACGTTTACGATTATTTTTCATATTGGGGTTTATTATTTTTAATTTTTATCAATTACTTTATTAGTAGCTTTTATTAATTTTGCTTTTTTTTGTTTATTGAGGCTTGTAACACTTATAGAGTTTTACTTTTTACCCTTTAAATTGTTTAATAAAATCTTACCCAACTATTTTGTTGGCTGCTTCTGCCCTATGAGGTTTTAAATGGCTGTGGTTATCCACACTAAGGTAGCGAGATCATTAGTTATTTAATTGTTAACTTGTATGAGTGAAGTTTTTAGTGGGTTAATTATTCTTTTTTGTTTGAAATTATACTTTTGTTGAAAATAACATAATTTTTACCCTAAGACAAAAAGACCCTAGAATTTTTATAAGCTAGTCTTATTTGGTTGGGGCAACAGTTTTTACTAAATATAAGTTATATTTATTTTTTGTAGAACTTTTTTTAAGGAGAAGTAGGAAAATACTCTAGGGATAACAGCTTTATAGCCTTTTATAGTTCTTATTTTTAAGGTTGATTAGGACCTCGATGTTGGATTGAGGGGGTGCTATTGGGTGTAGCAACTTAGTTAGCTAGACTGTTCGTCTATTGAATTCTCACATGATCTGAGTTAAAGTCGGCGTAAGCCAGACTGGATTTTATCTAGGGTTATAATTTCTGGCTTTTCAGTACGAAAGGACCTTTAGCTGTTCATACTATTGGAGTTAATTTTAATTAAGTCTTTAGGTTAAGTGAAAACCGTACGTCTTCAAAACGTGAGATTTTTGTAACGGCTTGGGGTAAGGGGTTAAAGGATTTAGTAAAAATATTCCATTATTTTACTAAATCCTAAATTATAGAACGCATGATGATAGGCAGATCATACTTAATCTATAAGGTAAGGCTAATTTCCACGATAACATTATTAGGTGGTCGTACCGTACACGGGGAAATGAGCATCGAACTCATACAAAGATCACACACACAGAGAAGGTTTTTAGTAGGGTTAAACCTCTTCCTATGAATAACAACCTAGTGATGAATCTAATGAACATAATTATTCCATATTCTCTAATGAAAATGAAAGCGAATAAACCCCCGCCGTATTCAATATTGAACCCTGAAACAATTTCGGACTCTCCCTCTGCTAGGTCGAAAGGTGTTCGGTTAGACTCTGCCATTGCTAATAGGAGTCAAGCTAAAAACAATGGCGGAGAAAATATTATGAATCATAGTTTTTTTTGTATTATTTCTATGGTTTCCATGGAGAATGAGTTAGTACAATATACCATTACTAAGACAAATAACACTAAGCAAACCTCGTAAGAGATAATCTGAGAAACAGCTCGGTGTCCCCCCAACAAGGCATATTTTGAGTTTGCCCCCCATCTAGTAAGTAGGAAACCGTAGGCGGTTAGTCCCATAATAGCTAGAATTACTATAATTCTCAACTCGTTAGAGTTCAAGGTAAACGAGAAGTTGTACCACCCTCAGCATAAAAGTATTAGGATGATCCTTACGCAGGGGCCTATTGCAAATATTGATATTTTTAAGGAGGAAAATTTAGGTATTTCTTTAGTTAAAAGTTTCAAAGCATCAGCGATTGGTTGGGATACTCCCCATAACACCACTTTGTTAGGGCCTTTTCGATAGTGTATGAGTCCCATTACTTTACGTTCTATAAGAGTAAAGAAAGCTACCCTTAGTAATACTCCTACTACTGAGATTAAATAGTCAATAAAGAACAAGATGGTGTTGGCTGAATGGGTGAGAGCATCCTCTAAAACCATTAGTTTGATAGTGGGGTAGAAAAGATGGTGTTGGTTAGAATGGTGAGAGCACTTTCTAATAAGAGGATTTTAGTGTTTTTTTTGGGTTAAATGTTCTTTTGTTGATGCAGATTATGGCTATAATAATAATTGTTATTGCCATGCATAAAGAGACACCAGAGTTAATTGTTATTTCTATATTCTTATAATTCGGCTCTGCTTCATTTGTGAAAACACATCAGATGGTGGAGGATACAATAACCCCTAGGATTAGAGTCTTGTTGGTGTTTTTTCTCTCATAGGTTGATAATATAGCACAGTAGCAAAATAAGATTATTATTCCTGATGAAAATGAAATAATAATGGCACATGCTACAAATATTTCTGATCTTGAAGAATAAGCTCATGTTCTTACTAGTAAAGATCTCATAGTTACTGTTAATGCCGTTTTAATTGGGGAGAGAAATGGGAGTAAACAAATAGTCGATAATATTAATATTATCATTCCTTTTTTTTTCTTTTGATTTACAAGATCAATGTTTCTTAGAACTTTAAAGGAAAAATGTTAATTTTTAGTTTACTTTTTTTTTTGGGATTTTATTTCTTTTATTTTGGTTCTTTTCACTCATTAATTGTTTTATTGTTTGTGGAGATTTTGGTTCTTAGGGTTGTTAGTTTGTTGTTTTTTTCTAGTGTTTCTTGATTTTTTCTTTTATTTTTTATTTTGGTTGCTGTTTGTTTAGGCTCTTATGGTGTTTCTCTTTTGGTTTCAGTCTCTCGTTCTAAAGGGGGTAGATATTTTTTTTCTTTTTAAATGGTAGTAGGTATGTTTTGTTTTCTTTCTAGTATTTTTTTGTTTCTTGATTATCTTGTTATTTTTTGAGTTTTTCCTTTTTTAATATTTCTTGTTCTTTATTTTTACGGAGGGTTTTTTGATGGTTTTCTTTTTTCTGATTATTTTTCCTTAGTTTTGTTGTTTGTAACTTTTTGGGTTTTTATTTTTTCTATTCTTTCTATAGATTTAAGTTTCTTTAGCTTCATTATTTTATGGTTAATACTTTCTTTTCTTTGTTTTAGTTTTCTTACTTTTAATTGTCTTTTTTTTTATATTTCTTTTGAATTGGTTTTTGTACTTATATTTATTTTTTTGTTGGGTTGAGGTAAGACTGCAGAGCGTTTGCAGGCTTCTTTTTATATATTTTTTTATACTATGGTTTTTTCCCTTCCTTTCTTGGTTTTGTTGGTTGATCTTTTTTTTAGTTTTTTTATGGTTTTTGATGGATTTAACTTTTTTTCTTGTGGGGACTTTTTTTTATTTTTTATGTTTTTTGTTTTTGTAGTTAAACTACCTCTTTTTGGTTTTCATCTTTGGCTTCCTAAGGCTCATGTTGAAGCTCCTGTTTCGGGTTCCATAATTTTGGCGGGGGTACTTCTTAAATTAGGGGGTTATGGGTTATTGCGTTTTTTTAATTTATCGGATAGTTTTAGATTTTCTTCTAGATTTTTTTTAAATTATTTGTTTTATTTAGGACTTTATGGGGGTGTTCTGGTTAGTTTGCTTTGTGTTCGTCAGATGGATTTGAAAATGATGATTGCTTACTCCTCGGTGGTCCACATAAGGGTTATGTTTTTGGGACTACTTAGACTTACTTTTTGAGGCATTTACGGTTCTTTGCTTATAATGGTTGCTCACGGGTTTATTTCCCCCCTAATATTTTATTTGATAACATATTTGTATGATTTGAAACACTCTCGAAGTATTATAGTGTTGAAGGGTGTCTTACTTGTAAATCCGCTGTTTTGTGTACTATGATTCATGTGTTGTTCATTGAACCTAAGGGTACCCCCTTTCATATCTTTTTATTCTGAGGTGATTATTTTTGGTTCGTTAGTATCTTTTTCTTTTTTGGAGTGATTCTTTGTTATCTTTTCTTGTTTTTTTACCGGCGTATATTGTATCTATACCTATGTTGTAGTATCTCATGGTACATCTTTATATAGGTTATTCTGTTTTTTAGATTTTAAAACTTGTTTAATTACCCTGAGTCATCTTTTTTTTGTTATTTTTTATCCCCTTTTATTTTTTCTTAGTTGATTAATTAGTTTATGATAAAAATATTGGTTTGTGGAGCCAAAGATTTTGTTAGTCATTTTTTTGCTTTTTTTTTATCTTTTTTTTGCTATATTTATTCTTTTTTTTTTGTTAGGTTGTAGGATGATAATATATAACAGTGTTGTCTTTGAGATTTTAATACCTTATTATGGGTTTTTTGGGGAAATACCTATTGTTTTTTGTGTTGATTATTTATCTCTTTTATTTTTTTCTGTAGTTTCTTTGATTTCTTCTGTTGTTTTTCTTTATAGAAAGTTTTACATGGATGATTTTTTTTCCAAGTTAAATTATTTAAACCATCGTTTTTTTTACCTTCTTTTTTTATTTGTTGTTTCAATAATACTTTTAGTTTTCTCAGGTTCTTGGATTGTTGTAATGCTTGGTTGAGATGGTTTGGGTCTGGTTTCTTTTTTGTTGGTTATTTTTTATAGTAATAGTTCTAGTTTGGATTCTGGTTTGATTACTGTGTTTACTAATCGTTTTGGTGATTGTCTTTTTATCTTTAGATTTGTTTTTATATTTTATAGAGGTTTTTTCTTAATCGATTTCTTGTCTTATTGTTCTTGTCTTTTTTTTATTGTGGTACTTTTTTTGGGGTGTATTACTAAAAGGGCTCAGCTTCCTTTTTCTTCTTGGTTGCCAGCAGCTATGGCTGCCCCTACTCCTGTTTCTTCTTTAGTTCATTCTTCTACTTTGGTGACTGCTGGTGTTTTTCTTCTTGTTCGTTTTAACTTTTTAATGGAGGGTATTTTTGTTTACTTGTTACCCATTTCCTTATTTACCAGGTTTCTCGCTGGGGCTTGTGCTGTGTGTGAGATGGACTTTAAAAAAGTAGTAGCTATATCAACTCTTAGTCAACTTGGTTTTATGATTTTTTCTATTTCTTCGGGATTATGGTTATTGGGGTTTTTACATATAATATTTCATGCTTTTTTTAAAAGTTCCTTGTTTTTGTCTACTGGGAATTTAATACATTATTTACTAGGAGATCAGGATTCTCGAAATTTTGGCTCTCTAGGCTCTTCTTTTTTTTCTAAGATGATTTTTTCTATAAGTAATTTAAGTTTGATGGGATTTCCCTTTTCTTTAGGGTTTTATTCTAAGGATACTATTATTGGTATTCTTTTATTTGACAATTTTTCTTATATCTCTTTTTTGTTTTTGCTGAGGTGTTGCTTTACTGTTGCTTATAGGTTTCGTTTGATTTTTATGGGGTTTATAATGTTTCCCTCTTTTTCTTGCAGGTTAAGGTTTGTTGAAGATACTTATTTTTACTATCCTATATTGTTTTTATATGTTACTTGCGTATTTTTTGGAAACTTTTTTTTCTTTTTCTTTCTTCCACCTTTGTGTTTTTCTTTTTTAGACTTTTTTTTTGGTCTTTTTATTATTTTTTTTGGTTTTATTTTTTTTATTTATTTCCCTTCTTTTTATCTGTTTTTGTGTAATATGATAAGAATTTCTTTTTTGTCTTTGATTTCATCTTCTGGGTTTTCTACTAATATTTCTAGTTTTTCCTATAAGGGTGAGTATTCTTGGGGGGAAATTTTTGGGGGAGGTGGAGTTTTTTCAATTTTTGATTTTTTTAATTCATATGCTGTGCGGCTCTACGCGTTAAATTTTTCTCTGTTGTTGACTTTGTTACCTTTTTTTTTCTTCATGTCAAGATAATGTTTTTAGTCCTTGAGGGCATTAGCTTTGAAGGGGCTAAAGGCTTAATAACATTTATTTTTGCTTTACATCATTTTTGCTTTTTGGGGTTCAGTTGTTGTTCCTATTAATTTTT
>Ga0079226_10002504_pt1 | contig 14211 bp, 9 predicted proteins | sample Poulit2014_FD_76345 | JGI IMG/M metagenome (GOLD analysis project Ga0079226, IMG submission 76345) | Agricultural soil microbial communities from Georgia to study Nitrogen management - Poultry litter 2014 | ecosystem: Environmental > Terrestrial > Soil > Agricultural land | place: USA: Georgia... | reverse complement strand
TGAAACTCTTTGGTTGGCGGAAATCGCTGAGTGACTATGCTCATGCTCAAATTTTATTTAAAACGCCGCCACTTCAGGCCTATCTTGCCCTGACCCAGCATACTGCAGCGTTGCAAGCTCGGCGCAAAAAACACATTACTAATCACAATGGCTGGCTGACGATTGGAATTTTGATTGCGCTTGCGATTCTCTATTGTTATCCCAAATCGCCCGGCGAGAATCTAGCGACGGCCATTATGGTCTTTATCTTGGGGTTTGTTGCGCTCTTTGTCTATATTTATACGATGGGCGAAGGTAAGGATTGGAGGCTGGGGGACCAGCTTTTCCATTGGATCTTTGCGCTGTTCTTCTTTCCCCCTTTTTTACTGATGGTGCCTTTTTTAGTGGGGAGTTTAGAGATAACGCCGGCAGTGTTTGGCTTTGCGATCGCGGGCCTTCTGAATGTCGCTGTTTTTATTCTGTTTGCCTATCTCTTTGAAAGACCCAAGGAGCCCTCCGTTCTCTTGGTTCAACAGGTGCAAGCACTGCGCGAAAAAATGGAGATTACCGATAAGGCGCGTTATCAGATTTTACCGCCCGAAGAATTTGAATATTTACTGCCCTATGCCATTATTTTCGGCATTGATCAGGGTTGGGTAAGCAACTTTATGGATGCCAATCGTGGCTACCAGCCAAAGTGGTATCGAGAGCGCCAATTTAATGCACATTCTTATCGTGCCTCATTGAATCAAACGAGTGGCTTTGCACAACCGAGCGGTTTATCAGGCTCATCATTTGGTGGAAGTTCGCGCAGTAGCTCAGGAAGTGGCGGCGGGGGCAGTTCTGGAGGAGGATCCGGCGGCGGGGGTGGCGGAGGCCGGTAATTAAAGAATTGAAAAATTAAAGCGATTAAAAAAGGGAGCAAGATATCGATCTTACTCCCTCTATTTTTGCCTTTTTATTGAATATCGATCGAATGATTAGCCTTTTAGACTCACCGCTTTTTCATGGAGACGTTCGATGGCATCGAGCGATGAGGTCACCGCGCCTTCAAGCCAGCCGGAGATGTAGGAAACGTGTTCACCGGCGAGGACGATGCGCCCATCCATTTCAGCGAGCGTTTTGTAATGAGTTTCTCGCAAGGCATCATTCCATGAGGTGTAGCCCCCTTGAATCCAAGGCACTTTATCCCATGCGGTGGAATAGCCGGTATCATACTCATCAAGCGCTTGCGGGTGAATGTGTCCCACATATTTGAGCGTCTCTTTAACGCGGGCATCGGGCGCAAGTTTGGTGTATTCCACGCCATTCGGTCCTGCGATATAGCCATTGAGTAAAATCCCTTTGCCACGGCTTAAAATTTCATCCGTTGCGGAAGGATAGGCAATGTGCGAAATGGGGAAATCGGTTAAGGTCATGCCGCCATAAATCGCTTCATCCTCTTCCCAAAATCGGCGGTTATATTGCGCGCCAACTTTCACCACAGAGGCGTACGGAATGGTGTCGATGGCCTGTTTGAGTCCATCATTTACCGAGATATTCAGGGTGCGTAAAATGGGGAGCGGAATGGTGCAGAGACAAAAATCCGCTGATTCAGTTTGAACAGTATCGCCATTTTTTTGATCGCGATAGGTGACGGTAACACCAGTATCGGATTGATCAATCTCGGTCACCACCGCGTTATATTGAATTGTCCCTTCGAGCGCTTTACCAAAGGCTTTCCCGATCATCTCCATCCCACCTTTTGGCTCAAACATCGTTTGTTGGAAGGTGTGTTGGAAATGATAACTCATGCGTTGCCATGCATTGGCATCGAGAAGATCCTTAAGTTCAAGCGGCGTTGAAAGCTCAGGCGCACCGGTTAATCCGCCGCCTAAGGGCTTGCTAAATCCGCGGCGGGGTGAGCCACTCGCTGCGATGTAACGAAATTCATTGTCGAGTCCACCAAAGGCACGAAGCTCTTCAAGAAGGCGCTCTTGATCCTCTTTGGTAACCGTTTCATCGAGCGCGGATTGATGGATCGATTTTGAAAGAAGTTCCGCAATATGGCCATTAAAATCACTAAAGAGTTCGCGGAAGCGTTTAGGCTCGCCGCCAAAGGCATTTTGCGCATGGAGATAGCTATTAAAGTTGATCTGTACAAAAGGATCGAGCTTAATGCCGAGCTCCTGACAGTAGTGGAGCACATTGCGGTGGTGATAGGGAATGCGCCATGGTCCGACGTTGAAATAGAGTCCCGGATCGAAATGACACTCTTGGGTGACGCCATCGGTATCGGTATAGCGATCGCCTCCGTAAACCGAGTGGGCTCGTCCTCCTGCGCGGGATTGATATTCTAAAATTTTAACATTGTAGCCAGCTTTTTTAAGCTCATACGCGGCTACCATGCCGGCAATGCCTGCGCCCAAGATAATGACTGAGGCATCTTTTGGGGCGGGTCCGAGTTTTGGTGGGGTGAGGCGGGGGGATTCGGCAGCAAAGCCAAGACCGCCCATCGCTTGATACATCACGGATGCTCCGGCGGTATATCCGATCATTCTAAGTAGATCGCGGCGAGTTACATTCGTCATAAACAACCTCCTAATATATTATTATACATATAATCAAGAGGTTAACATGTAAATGAGAATTGTTAAACTTGTTTTGCGTAAAAGCTGGCCAAAATTAGGGGGGGAAGAGAGCGGCACAACGCTCGGAAGGGTTGTGCCGCTTAAGGTGAGAGAGGGGTTTCCGCTACTAAATCCGCTTCTCTCGAGGTTCGTTCTCGCGCTTCCCAATCTGCCAATAGGAGCAGGCAAAAAGGTCACGAGCCTCCCACGCATGGTCATTGCGAAGGTGGTCTCGAATGGCTCGAACGGTTGCATACTCAGCGGTCACGTGGACAAAACGACTATCAGTGAGGTGTAGAGGTTTTGCCAAAGTTATGGCGCGCTCGCTAAGTGTACTGCCTTGGTCGGGAGTCGGATTATGCACCCACTCCAGTGTTAAATTGGCCCGGGTTGAAAAGTGTTCCGGTACTTCATCACTCTTATCTAAAATTTCCGCAATCACCGAGACATTTGCCGTTTCAGGCAGCGTTTCTAAAATGGCTGAAACGACGGGAATCCCGGTCATATCGGTGACAAAGAGGTAATTATCTACCTCAGGGCGAAGCTCACGATGATTGAGTTTCATTGCCACACCAATTTCAGAGCCGATCGGGGCATTCATCGCCCAATCACAGGCAATGCTATCGCCTTCATGGACGGCAAAATCCATGGTGAGAAGCCCTTTTTCAAGGTCGATCAAGCGATGCGTATAAGTGCGCACCGTCGGGCGATTGGCTTCATTGTCCATCTCCCAGAGGCGCGTTTCCTCATTAAAAATCGGCATTTCGACCGCGGTGTGGCCTTTAGGCGGGATAAAAATCTTATTATTAACGCCCAAGGGCACCTCTTGGTAAGGGGCAATATCATCGCCTTGTAAGGTGATGCGAAGAAAGTTCGGGCTGAGATATTCCTTCTCAACAACGCGAATAACGGTTCGATGAATATTACTCATAACGAGAGTCCTCCATTAAAAATTCAACCATTATATTGCTGCATATTGCTATTAAATGCAAATGATAATTACTATTGTTTGCATTTTGAGGCTTCTCTAGGCATTGCATAAATCGATCTGAAAAAGTTCGCTATAATGCCTCTTTAATCACTATAAAAAAGAGACGGAAAGAGGATGTCCGCAGTTGTTTTATTGCCAGGATTATTAAATGATGCACGCTTATGGCAGCATCAAAGCGTGTACTTTGCCGATGAGCGCGAGGTGATTGTGCCGGATTTGACGCAAAGTGAATCGATTCATGAAATGGCGGAAAAAGTGCTCGATGAGACGCGTGGGAGAATCGCGCTTGCGGGGTTGTCGATGGGGGGATATGTCGCCCTTGAGATCATTAAGATGGCGCCGGATCGCGTTTGCCGGTTGGCGCTATTTGATACCTCCGCGCGCCTTGATTCCCCCGAGCGTCGGGCAGAACGGATTAGCTCGCTGAAATTGGCGGAAGAGGGCAAGTTTTTAGGCGTGAGCCGGAAGTTATTACCGCGGATTATTCATGAAAAATGGGTCGATACGGAGGTTGGAGAGACGGTGATTGCCATGGGGAAAACGCTCGGGAAAGCCGTATTTATTCGTCAGCAACAAGCGATTTTAGCGCGCCGTAGTCAAGCGCCTTTTCTACGTGATATTGCTGTGCCGACGCTCGTTGCGATTGGCGATTCAGATAAAGTAACGCCAATTGAAGAATCGGTATTGATGGCGCGAGAGATTCCGCAATCAGCGCTTCACATTATCGAAACCGCCGGGCATTTACCGCCGCTTGAACAGCCAGATGCCACCAATCATCTCCTAAAACAGTGGCTTATGTGGCAGTGAACGTGATAGAATCAAGGGATTAAATATTGGTGTGAGAGGCTGAAAAGTTTTGTAAAAACAATAATTTGCTTGATGAAAGAGCGCTTTTTGGACTATCATGGAGGAGTCGATATATCTCTAATAAAAACGATTCGATCACGATCAAGGAGTCTCACAGATGAATAAGTGGCGACATTGGTTTTTTTGGTTGCTTCGACTCCTCATATTTTCCCCAGTTATTGCTCAGCAATTGACCCTTGGCAATCCTCCTAAAACGGCGTCTCCACGAGGTGAGGCCGTTATTTCTGAGCCCACTTTAACGGCGCTTTTCAATAAAGTGCAGACGATCATCAATGCCGATTATAATATTCGTGAACATATTTCTGAACTGCGTCGCGCTCGCGATTGTCCTGTGGTGATTGGGGATTTAAATGGGGATTCTCACCTTGATGTGGTGTTGCCATTTCGTTATCAGATGAAGGAGGATGAGTTTGTCTCGCATCTTTACGCCATTTTTATTAATCGTGGCGATAATCGCTTTGATTTCCGCGGATTTTCAGCTCGTTTTATGCTCGAATATGATGAGGTAGCACCGCCGTTTTTAATTACCTTGAAAGAGATTAAAGATGGTGTACTATACGGTACGGAGCGTCGTGGTGATAAGACGTTGGAAGAGCGGTATTTTTATCAAGCACACTCGTATTTTTACCCAATCCAAGCAGAATATCGTCGTGTTGAGGAGAGAATTTTAGAAAATCTCCGTGGGAAAAATCTCTATGTCGCCTATCAGGGTGTGCCTTACCGAGATTTAGTGAAGCTCTTTGGTGAGCCCACCTCGATTAAAAAGCACAATGAACAGCTCTTGGTCACCTTTGATAAAGACAAAATTTTCCGCAGTTATTATGTAGAACTTAACGATGAAAGCCCGCTTGAGGTCTACTTTTTGGGCTCAATTCCGAAAGGGACCCACTTCTTTTTACCGCGCCTTGTGATGACCGATCGCACCCTTGAAGATGAGTTTGTGGTGCACGCTGATACCGATCCGCGCTTTAGTTATTCGAAAGAGGTGATTGGTGATGAGACCTTTTATTATGTCAATCAAGCGTCGACCTATGTCTTTAAAGATAAAGTCCTTGTGCGCTATATGCGGATGGATGAGGCATTAAGTTCTTGGTGGACAGAATAATTTGGCGCATTGCAATTTGCGTAAATTTTAAAATAAAAAGAAGCCCAATCCGGCCGGTACGATGAGATGCTTGGCTGATTGGGCTTTTGGTTGGCTTTAGATATGATTGTAGCCTTTAATTAAGATGTTAATTAAGAGATCTCATTAAAATACGCACCATAATTTCTAACTACATTCACAAGGAGCTGTACCCCGTGCATAAGCGCTGTTTCATCCACGCCAAATTTGGGGTGATGGTGCGGATAATCAAATCCTTCAGCTTCATTGCGTGACCCGATAAAGACAAAGGTTGACGGCACAATATGGGAAAAGGCGCTAAAGTCCTCTCCGCCGAGCATGCATTTATCGGCAATCACCGTGGTGTTTTCAAATTGCTCTCCAAGCGTACGCACAAAGGCGGTTTTCTCAGGATTATTATCGGTAACGCCGTAGCCGAACACGTAATTAATCTCGCAAGTTGCCCCATAATCTTCACAGGTGGAATGAGTCATTTTCGTGATGGAATCGTGAAATAATTGGCGCATCGCTTCACTTGATGAGCGCACACTGCCACCTAAATAACAGGTATCGGGAATGACGTTTAGCGCATCCGGCGAGCCCGATTGAAACACGGTATTACTAATAACGCCCGCTTCGTGCGGCGCAATTTGGCGTGAGACAATTGTTTGGAATTTCTGCACAATTTGGCTACCGATCACAATGGGATCGATGGAGTTTTCCGGTTGTGACGAATGCCCTCCTTTCCCTTGAATTTTAATGTCATAAATATCGGTATTCGAGCTTGCAGGACCATCTTTAATATCGAGTGTTCCGGTGGGAAGGGATGACCAAAGGTGTTGCCCGTAGATAAAATCAAGTTCGTTGAAAAGGCCGGTCGCTACCATCTCTTGCGCACCGCCGGGGAGGAGTTCTTCCGCATGTTGGAAGATCGCCCAAATCTCGCCTTCAAGCTCGTCGAAATGGTCATTAAAATAGTGGCACGCGGTCATCAGCATCGCGGTATGCCCATCATGGCCACAGGCATGCATCACGCCCTCATTTTTTGAATGAAACGCGAGATCTTGACGATCTTCCTGAATGGCGAGCGCATCCATATCGGCGCGAAGCCCAATTTTAGGTCCTGGTTTCCCGGTGACAAATTTAACTAAAACGCTCGTGCCCGCAGGGCGAATAATCTCGACATGCTCGAGTTTTTCCATCTCATCGACCACAAATTGGCTCGTTTTAAATTCTTGGAATGAGAGCTCAGGATGGGCGTGAAGATGACGGCGATACTCAAGCACGCGGCTTGAATATTGGCTTAAGTCGGTTTGAGAAATAATGTTCATGAGTGAGTTCCTCGTAATTATAGTTATGGCGACTCGACTTAATCATCGAGTGTATCACGATCGGGGCGGGAATCCATACGAATTCTACCGACGATCTTAGAGATAGATGGGGCCACCGGGACCGCTCGGAATGCCGAGCCAGTACCAGAAAAGGACAAAGAGCGTCCACACAATGCCAAGGGCGATAGTGTAGGGAAAAAGGCTTGCCATCAGGGTGCCGAGCCCGATATTTTTATCGTATCGACGCGCGAAGGAGAGAAGTAGCGGCAGATACGCGAGCATCGGCGTAATCGGATTGGTGATGGAATCGCCGACGCGATAGAGCATCTGGGTAAAGGCGGGGTGATAGCCAAGCATCATAAACATCGGCACAAAAATTGGCGCAAGCAGAGCCCATTTTGCGGATGCACTTCCCATAAAAATATTGACAATACTGGTGAGAAGTATAAAACCTAAAATCAGCACCACGCCATGTTGCCCCTCAAGAAGTTCCGCCCCTTTAATCGCGATCACGGCGCCTAAATTACTCCAGTTAAAAAAGGCGATCATCTGTGCGGAGAAGAAGACAATGACGATAAACGCCCCCATTCCGCACATGGCATCATTCATCATCGCAACGATCTCTTTGGAGCTTTTTACCTTTTTCGCCATTACCGCATAGACTATGCCGGGGATAAAAAAGAGCATGGTAATAATCATCGAGATTCCATCAATGAGCGGGCCATCGATAAGTCCGTGGGTGTCGGGATTGCGTAAAAAGCTTGATTCAGGCAATGCCATAATCGTGATCGATAGTACAATGAATAAAACTGTGCGATTGGCCCATTTGAGCCCGCGCTGCTTATTAAAAGAGAGTGCGTCCATCGCCGTTTCATTGTCAGCATGAGAGATCTGCGTTTCATCATAATGGCCAAGGCGGGGAATGGTGATTTTATAGGTCACCAAAAGAATCACGCCAAGGAGTAAAAACATTGAGGCGCTCATAAAATACCAGTTCATCGCGATATTGACTTTGATGTCAGAGCCCATCATTAAAAGCGCCGATTCAGTAAACGCAAGCGAAAGTGCGTCGGACATACCGATTAAAACATTCGCAGCAAAGGCGCCAAGTGCCGCGGCATAGGCCATTACAAGCCCGGCAATCGGGTGATATCCCAAGCGTAAAAAGACCATTGCGGCAATGGGTGGCACCACAATTTGAGAGGCATCGCCGGCAATCGTTCCAAGCATCGCCACCAAAATAATCACCGGCATAATCACCTTAAGCGGCGCGCGTTGAACGGCTGAGACCATTAGTGCTTTAAAGTAACCGCTATGCTCTGCAATCCCGATTCCGAGCATCACCACAAGCACAATGCCAAGTGCGGGGAAGCTGGTGAAATTGTGCGTCGCTTCTGCAAAAATCCGCACGATCCCATCGATGGTAAGCAGGTTCACCACTTCAATTGTTTCGCCAGAAATGGGGTTTTTTACAGTCGTTCCAATGAGCGAAAAAAGGGTCGAGGCGAGCAGAATCATGACGCAAAGCGTCATAAACATAATAACCGGGTCGGGGAGTTTGTTGCCCCAATGCTCCACTTTATCGAGAAAGTGGGTAAAAATCGATGCGCGAGCCAGCGGCACTTGCGTCGTAGGAGAGAGCATTTTCATCGTATTTCATCCATATCAAACTAAATAAATGGGATCATCGCGACGTCGTGAGGGTTTTTATCGGTTTTTCTGTCGACAAAATTCGAAGATGATGGTTTAGAATGGGGAAACTTCAATATTTTGTCAATAATTTTACCGATCTTTAATCGAAAAAAGGAGCCACTTTCATTGCTTTAATGGTTTTATTAGCGATTTAAATTGATGAAATTTAATGGTTTTTAGATGAAATATGAGATTGATGTGGCTTAGTTGTGCGAGTGCTCATCCACCGTTATCTAGAGTTATTCACATTTCCTGTGGATAACTTTGGGGATTGCGCTGGGATGAAAAGGGCGCGTGATTTTTTATGATTATTAGAAAAGAGAAAACCCCTCCGAAGAGGGGTCGTCTAAATCGATTAACGCAAGGTTAATCAGAGAGGAGAGAGAAACTTTGGATTAGGCATCAGCCTTAGTTTTGGCCGTTTCGGTAGTCTCGGTAGTTTTGACGGGGTTATCGCTACGAGATGCCCAAAAGGTCGCTAAAATTGGGCCTGAAATATTGTGCCAAAAGCTAAAGATCGCGCTCGGAACAGCGGTCACCGGATCAAGGGCAAAGTGGGTTTTCGCAAGCGCAGCGCCAAGGCCTGAGTTTTGCATACCGACCTCAATGGAGACCGCTTTACTATCGGCAAAATTGAGTTTAAAGAGGCGAGCAACGCCAAAGCCTAAGAGATATCCAAGGCCGTTATGCAGTACAACAACACCAAAAATTAAGAGCCCGGATTCGATGATCGATTGTTTGCTACCGCTGACAACCGCCGCGACAATTAACACGATGGAAAAGACTGATACAAGGGGTAGCACTTCGGTCGCTTTAGCGATCGAGGATTTGAAAATCATGCGTAACATAACGCCGATCGCAATGGGGAAGAGCACCATTTTGATCACCGAGATAAACATCGCACTCATCGAGACCTCGAGCCATTCGCTAGCAAGAAGATAGAAGACAACTGGAGTTAAAATTGGCGCTAAGAGCGTTGACACAGAGGTACAGGCAACGGAAAGCGCCGTGTTACCGCGAGCAAGATAGGTCATTACGTTCGATGCGGTTCCCCCAGGACAAGCGCCGACTAAAATCACGCCCACCGCGATCGCAGGCGGTAGTGCAAAGAGTTTCGCAAGCGCGTATGCGATGAGTGGCATAATCACAAATTGCGAGACAACCCCAATAATCACCGCTAAAGGATGACGAATAATTTCATGAAAATCGCCGAGGGTTAAGGTCATGCCCATGCCGAGCATCACGATACCAAGTAACCACGGAATGTACTGCCCGATCAGCGTAAATGACGAGGGGGATAGAAAAGCGAGGGCCGCAAAGAGCAGTACCCAGAGCGCAAAAGTTTTGCCCACAAATTGGCTTAAACGAATGAGCGCATTCATTGTGATGTAAGTCTCCTGAGGTAGTGATAAGTCGGCTTGTATTGTTATTCTCGAAAGCCGTTAAAGCGGGTAGTCTGCGATGGTTATCGCGACACCGTTATTGAGAGTAGCATAAATTTTGCCGGTAAAAACAGCGAAATCGCTTAGAATTTTTTAATGCTAGCTATGGAGAGATTCTATTGAGAATCTCTGTGGATATTTATCTTTCTTTACATTGGGCGTAAAAAAGCGATGCTAAAATTTCCCGTTTAATCGGGGTATTCCGTTGCATCGCTCTGGGTACGGTTTACCTAAAAAGATAACGTAAATGCCATTATTTTAAGCGTTTTTCGTAATTTTGTTTTACGCGACGATTAACAAATCGGTTCAATCCTTCGCCGATTTCCGCTAGGCGAATCATCTCTTCGACGTCGTCTTTACCGGGTTTTTCGTAACTATAGAGATATTCTGCGCCATTGCTGTATTGAATCACAATGCCATCGTCCTGCACGTCATACGCTGAAACGCCCGAATATCCCACAAGATTTAAATAAGGTGTCATAGTTGCTCCTCTTTTAAGATTAAGTGTGTCGGAATCAATTAACGTTTCTTTAATATCACTATAGCACTTACGCAGGATTAGTAAATTGATTAATGAGGGTAGTTTCTTGAAATAAAAACTTTAACGATCACGCAATAATTACCTCTGCATGACTGATTCCGCTCTTATCTTTGGTGATTTCGATCCGTGCGGGGAGGGCTTCTTTGAGCTCTTCGACGTGGGAAATAACGCCGATCATGCGCCCTGATTTTTGCAGATCAATCAATACGTCGATCGCCTGCTCGAGGGATTCAGCATCAAGTGAGCCAAAGCCTTCATCGATGAAGAGGGTGTCGATCGAGATGCCCCCTTTAAAACTTTGAATCACATCACTCATCCCAAGAGAGAGGCAGAGCGAGGCTTTAAATTTCTCACCGCCGGACATGGTTTTTACATCGCGATTTTGCCCGGTGTAGGCGTCATAAACATCAAGATCGAGCCCGCTTTGACGGCCGTGTGAGGCTTGCGTATCACTCCGAACAAATTCAAATTGGCCATTACTCATCTCACGGAACCGAAGATTTGCCGCTTCAATCACCCGTTCTAAATAATCGATCAAAATATAGCGTTCAAACGAGAGTTTGAGCGGGTTTTGTCCTCGTAGAAGATTAAAAAGGTGCTCAATGCGAGTAAAATCCGCCTCCGCTTGTTGAATGGCGCTGGCATTTTTATCGATTTTTTCTTGCATCGATTGGATCTGTTTTAATATCGACTCGGTACGGGTTTTGGTTTCGATCGCCTTTTCATAACGGGTAAATAGCAGCGTCGCATTTTCGGTGAGAGCGGTTAAATCTGCAGGAGATTTTTCATGGGTGAACGCCGTTAATTCAGCGATGCGATTCGTTAAAAAGGTGCGCGATTCTTCATAGGTGCGAAGTTCGGTTTCCCAAGAGTTTAAATCCTCATCGGAGGTTTGCGCCTTTTCAAATGCCGTCAAATCGGTAAAGCCTGCCGTACGAAGCGCGGTTTCAAACTGCTCAAGAGCGAGGGCATTGTCTTCTTCTGCTGTTTTAAGTTGCGTCTCGAGGGAATTAATTTCTGCCCCAAGCGTTGCGAGCTGAGTTTCAGCCTTACGGTGCTCTATTTCAGCGGTTTCAAGCGCGCGTTGTAATGTTTGCAGCGATTTTTGCTCTCTCTCCAATGCCGTTTTAAAGGCGGAGATATCTTGCAGATGTTCCGGAATGGCGCGGCTCATTTCAGTTAGGCGGGCTTCCAGCCGAGAAAGAGTCGTTTGCGTCTCATGGAGAGCGGTTTCTCGCGTCTGTTTTTGCGCCTCAATCTTGGTGAGTTGCGCGCGTTTTTTTGTGAGATTTAATTGCACTTGATCGTGGCGCGTGCGTTTTTCATGTAGGGTTTTAAGATCAGTTTCAATCGTGATGAGATGGTTTTCGAGCGTTTCCAGCGGAATCGATACCTTTAGCGTTTTGAGTTGTTCGGTAATTTCAGCGAGGGATTGGCGCACGTGATTAAGACTGCTCACCAATTGGCTCTCTTTTTGGGTCGCCTGTTGGAGCGTTAGATCGAGGGACTGAAACTCAGATTCACTCATAATGGGTGCACGCTCAAAGAGATCGGGCTGGCGCTTTTCGTGGGTTTTACTTCCGCAAACAGGGCAAGGCTCACCTTCTTCCAAATTCTCAGCGAGACGCTCTGCGTGATTTTCAAGCAGGAGTTTAAATGCCTGATCGCGCTCAGTTTGGGTGCGATTGAGAATCTCGCGCGCGGATTCAAGTTCGGTTTGAAGCTTACTCTCTTCACGGCGTGCAGTAGCTTCCTTTTTTCGATACAGAATGGCGCTTTGAGTGGTGTGGCGCGCCTCAAGCAGCGAGGATTCCCCAAGGAGCACTCGGCTTAAGGTTTCCTGTTCATCCGTTAAGGTGGCAAGCGTTTTTTGGAGGTCGGTAAGCGCTTTTTTATCGTTCTCTAAAGCAGACTTTTCGAGAGTCTCTTTCGTTTTTAATGCAGAAAGCTCGGTTTTAAGCGTCGCCAGTGTCTCGACATTTTTTTGCTGGGATTCGAGCTGATGAATCGTTTTTTGCAATGTTTCACGTGTATCATTGCGTGATTTTTCAGCAGTGAGAGCGGTTTCAGCCTTATTAAAACGCTCGTTTGCTTGCTGATGTTCTTGCACTTTCGTCTGCAACGTTCCGTTAAGCGCTTTGAGCGATTCCTCATTTTTGAGCACAGTATTTCGTAGTGGAATGAGAGGCATTGCTTTCCGCGCAGATTTGATCGATTGGGCAAGGGCATTAAAATGGGGCGCTTTTGCGTTTAGCGCGGAGAGACTATTTTGTTTTTCAGTTAATTCGGCAAAAGATTGATTGAGGGTTTTTGCTTGATTGAGCGTTTCGCTCGCCTTATCGTACTCTTTTTTGAGCGCAATGAGAGCTTTGCTGAGCGCCGTTAATTCCCCAGTATAATGGGATTTTTCTGCTTTTAATCCGCTGAGCGCTTGTTCAAAATTGATGCTTTCCTCGTGCAGTCTTTCAAAAAATGGTGTTTCACGGGCGGGTAGGGTTTTAATCTCATGAATGAGCGCCGTGCGTTCACGATTTAAAAGTTCGAAGGATTGATGTTCCGCATCGCGTTTGGCTCTAAGAATTTGGAGCTGTTCACTATAGAGATGCGTGTTGAAGATTTTCTGTAAGATCGCCTCGCGATTTTCAGTATCGGAGGTTAAAAATTTACGGAATTCCCCCTGCGGTAGCATTACCAGCTGGCTAAATTGATCGTGATTAAAGCCGATAATTGCTTCAATTGCCTCACGGACTTCGCGGGCTTGCTGTTTTTCCGCCGCTTCCACTTCAGCGCCATCATCAAGGATCTGGAAGAATTCGATTTTCCCAGGGGTTTCTGATTTATTGCCCGGCTTTTGATAGGGGAGCTGGCGTAAAATGCGGTAGCGCTTTCCTTTACTGGTGAAGATGAGCTCGACTGTGCTTGGGGTATCGCTTTCGGCAAAGTGTGAGCGCAGTGCACGAATATCGCTTCGATCAGACCCACTTGCAACGCCGTAAAGCGCGTAACAGAGCGCATCGAAAATGGTGGTTTTCCCCGATCCGGTGCGCCCAGAAATCACAAACAGATTGTGAGGAAGCAGTGCGTCAAAATTGATGGTTTCGGCGGTTTTATAGGGGCCGAAAGCGGTCATGGTTAATTGATGGGGTCTCATGCGTTTGGCTCCTTCGCGCGGTGTAGGGTCTCTTCAAAGAGAGCTTGTGTTGCCTCGTCGGGATGCTCCGTTTCGAGCAGTTCATAAAAGGCTTTAAACAGCTCAAGATCGTTCTGCTCGCGGGTTTCAAGTAGGCGCGCTTTAATCTCATCGGGCGTTCGAATCAATCCGCTATCTCGGCGAAGATGGAGTGCATTTGGGAAAACGGTGCGAACCTGCTCCATCGGCTGAATAATGGCGGTTTTATCCAGCAGCGTCACAAAGGTGTAATCCTCTGAATAGGGCATTTTTAATAGATCGCTCAAGGTGGCCTTTACCTCAATCACATCTCGGCGGGGCGTGAGTGGAATTTTCGTGGTGGTGAGCGTACCTTTCTCGTCGATCTCAATCATCAAAAAGCCTTTTTTATGTGGAATTTCAGAGCCGGAATATTTAAGCGGAGAGCCTGAGTATTGAATGCGTTCATCTTTCACAATTTGCGCCTGATGGAGATGGCCAAGCGCGGT
>Ga0079226_10002503_pt1 | contig 14212 bp, 12 predicted proteins | sample Poulit2014_FD_76345 | JGI IMG/M metagenome (GOLD analysis project Ga0079226, IMG submission 76345) | Agricultural soil microbial communities from Georgia to study Nitrogen management - Poultry litter 2014 | ecosystem: Environmental > Terrestrial > Soil > Agricultural land | place: USA: Georgia... | reverse complement strand
TAGCCCTCGCGGCAACTACCAGATTATTGTGGAACACATGGAGCTGGCTGGCGAAGGTCGTTTACGCCAACAGTTTGAGGCGCTAAAAGCCAAGCTTGCTGCCGAAGGTCTTTTTGCCGAGGAACGTAAGCGCCCATTGCCCTTGTATCCGCGCCACATCGGTTTGATTACTTCACCCAGTGGCGCGGCGTTGCAGGATATGTTGAAGATTTTTTCTCACCATAGCCCGCATATTCCTATCACTTTGTACCCCGCCTTAGTGCAAGGCCAAGAGGCGCCTGCCGCACTGCGCGACGCATTAAACAAAGCTAACACCGAGGCCAAATGTGATGTGCTAATTATCGGCCGTGGCGGCGGTTCTTTGGAAGATTTGTGGGCCTTTAATGATGAAGCCTTAACGCGAGAGGTAGCCGCTAGCTCGATCCCTATTATTTCTGCCGTGGGCCACGAAATTGATTTTTGCTTAACCGACTTTGCCGCCGATTGGCGCGCGCCCACCCCCACAGCAGCGGCAGAGCAGCTAGCACGGGCAAGTGCACAACTGCCAGCCTTGCTTGAGCATTACCAACAGCGTTTAACCCTGGCCATGGTGCAGCGTACTGAACAATTAAAAGCACAAACTCATCACTTAGAGCGGCGTTTGCGCCACCCGGCCGCCATGCTACGGCAACATCAACAACAACTCGATGAACTTGAGCGACGTATCAAACGCCAAATGCAACTGCGTTTAGTCCAGCTTGAACAACGCCAACAAGCCATTGCAGCGCGTTTGCCACGAGCCGCTTTGCACCAGCTTCGCGAAGCCAACTTTACGGTGGGCAACCTGCGCAAACGTTTGCAATCTCACTCGCCACAACAGCAACTTAGGTACTTTCACCAACGCTTGGCACAAAGCCAACAGCGCTTACCGCGCCCCGTGTTCACCAAGCTTGCTCAGTGCGAGCAGCAACTGACGGGGTTATCACAACGCTTGCCCACGTTGATGCAACAAGCCCAAACACCCTTAACCCAACGCCTAGCCTTGGCCGCTAGTCGCTTAGAGAGCAACAGCCCTTTAGCTGTGTTAGCGCGTGGCTACGGTATTACGTTTCATAATGAGGAGCATGTACGCAGCCTTAAACAATTAAGCGCCGGGGATATTATCCGCCAGCGCTTAGAAGATGGCAGCTTTACTGCCGAAGTGAAAAGCTTGCTACCGCAGCAAGACTAGCGCTTAGCCTTTTTGATCAAGCGCTTACGGCGGCGACGTTGGCGATCTGTAAGGATGTTTTTACGGCCTTCATAAGGGTTTTTGCCCGTTTTAAATTCTACTTTTACGGGTGTGCCTTCCATCTTGAGGATCTGGCGAAATTTATTTTCTAGGTAACGGCGATACTCATCAGGAATTCTCTTTTCGTGGTTCCCGTGAATAATAATCCGCGGCGGGTTGCTACCACCCAAATGAGCATAACGCAGCTTTAATCGCGAACGCCCGACCATGGGCAGTGAGCGCTGCGCCACAATTTCTTCTAACAAACGCGTCATTTGTGCTGTGTTGAGCTTTAAAAATGCGGAATCATAGGCGGTTTGAATAAAACCATATAAATCACCTACGCCAGTGCCATGGAGCGCCGAAATCGTATGGCGCCGCAACCAGGGCGCAAAGTGCAAACGGCGATCTAACTCTTCTTTCACTTGCTCGCGGTGCTCTTGAGACAAGCCATCCCATTTATTTACCACCAATACAATGGCACGTCCTGCCTCCATAGCATGACCGAGTAAGTTCATGTCTTGCTCGGTAATACCCTCAGTGCCATCTACTACCAATAGCACCACATGGGCTTCTTCAATGGCTTGCAAGGCTTTTACTACCGAAAATTTTTCCACGGTTTCATAAACTTTGCCGCGGCGACGCACCCCTGCGGTATCAATCAAGGTATAGGCTTGGCCCTCGCGCTCATAAGGGATGCTAATGGTGTCGCGCGTGGTACCCGATTGGTCAAATACCACCACTCTGTCTTCGCCAAGCATGCGGTTAACCAAGGTGGATTTACCCACATTAGGACGCCCTAGCACGGCCACTTTAATACCATGATCTTCTACTTGTTCTTCTTCCGAAGGTGGGAAAGGTGCTAGCACACGGGTAAGCAAATGCTTAAGCCCACGGCCCTGTGAAGCAGCCACTTTTAAGACAGAATCAATACCAAGGGCATAAAACTCAGCGGCAGCGGCATCGGCGTCTTGGCCGTCGATTTTATTCACCACCAGGTGCACAGGCTTGTTTAATTCACGCAGTTGTTGAGCGATTTGTTCATCTGCGGCAGTCAGGCCATCGTTGCTATCCACCAAAAACAACACCACATTGGCTTCTGCCAAGGCGAGGCTTGCTTGCTCTTTAACGACTTCATCAACACCCTCTAAACCCTCGCCGATACCCCCTGTATCAATCACCACGAAATGATGATCACCAAAGGAGCCAGAGCCATACTTTCGGTCCCGGGTTAAGCCAGGATAATCCGCCACTAGCGCATCGCGGCTGCGAGTTAATCGGTTAAACAGGGTGGATTTACCCACATTAGGGCGCCCCACAATGGCGAATACGGGCTTCATGATGCTGAATACTCTTAAGTAATAAAGCAGAGGGCTGGCCTCTGCTTAGGTGTAAAACCGAAGGATTAACGCGGAATTAGCCGATAGGCGGACAAGCGGCCTTTTCTGCCATACACATAAATCATATCATCAGCGCTCACTGGCGCTGAAGCGAAACCTTTGCGGTGATGACGGCGGCGAGCACTGATATGGCCAGTATCACCGTCTATCCAGTGCAAGTAACCTTTTTTATCACCCACAACGACCTGCCCATCTTGAATGGCCACACCCGTTAAACTGCGGCCATAAAGCAAATCTTGTTTCCACAGGCTATCACCCGAACGCTGATCAATGGCCCATACATTACCTTTGCTGTCAGCTACATAAAGCACACCTATGTTGCTGGCCATCACATCAAATGTGGACATATCTTTGCGCCAGTAAGTTTGGCCGCTTTCTTCATCAAGCACAGACACACTGCCTTGATAAGAAGACGCAAACACACCGCCACCTTCAACAATCAGGTTGTTGTTGATATCCACTAGTCGCTCAAGCTCAGAGCGGCCTTGGGGCTCGGCTACGCGACGCTCCCATAATGGGCTACCCGTGCGCTCATCCAAAGCCACCACTTTGCCATTAGCAAACGCCGCATACACATGGTCGCCTGCAATAACGGGAATGGCTGAACCACGCAAAATAAGTGTGGGCGCTTGGTCCTCAAACTGCCAAAGCTGCTCACCTGAATCAATATCTAGCGCATACACTTGATCATCTTGTACCTGGAACACTGCCATAGACGCGTTGGCGGCGGGAGGTGCGAGAATTTCACTGCTTAATTGTTGGCGCCAAAGCTCGCTGCCATCTTCCTCAGAAAGCGCCACGGCTTCGCCTTCGCGAGTGCCATACATCACCACGCCATGGCCAGCGTACAAGCCACCGGTCACCTTATCTTGGGTGTTGTTACGCCACAAGCGCTTGCCTTTATCGGCACTGTAAGCGGTAATTCTACCGTTCAAATCTGCCACATAAACACCGTCCTCAGACACAGCAGGACGTAGGCTAATAAACCGCTTTTTGATGCCCTTGCCCGCCTTACGTGACCAGACTTTTTTCACCTTATATTCAGAGTCATACTCTGGCAGCGGGTTGGGCTCAATGGCATTAGGGTTGGTGCTGCAAGCCACTAAAAAGTAGCTTGCCGTAAGGACAATTGCTAATAAAAGTTTTCTCACGATGTGGGGGCCAAATCATCTCGTTTCATTTGAATGCGTTCACGAATAGCATCCTCTGCTGAGGCTTGTGCTAATGCGTCCTCGTATGACCGCAACGCTTGTGCTTGGTTCTGCTGCTGTAAATAAGCATCACCGCGCAACTCTAACACTCTGGCAGTCCAAGCCTCAGGAAGTTTCGTTTCTAAAGTTTTTAAGGCGTTTTCTGGTTGTTCAAGCTCTAACTGCAAACGCGCCAAACGCAAACGTGCAATGTTGGCCACTTCACGGCGGGGCTTATCGGCAAGCAAAGATTCCAATTGTTCAGCTGCAGAAGCGTAATCTTGCTCAGACACCGCAACCTGCGCCAAGGCTAAATAAGCCAACTGGCCATAGCCGGTGCTGCCATGCTCCGCGATAATTTTCTCGGCTTGACCTTGGAGTTGAGCGCGGTTTTCAGCACTTGGCGATTGTTCTTCAATAGCCATGCCTTGCAGCATTTCTTCATAAGCATAGGAGGCGGCTTGAGCACTGGCTTCGTGGCCTGATTTCCACCAGTTATAACCCAACACAAGCGCTAGCACGCCCACAATGGTAACCAATACAGTGGTGCCATTTTTTTGCCACCATTCTTTGATGACTTCTACCTGTTCTTCTTCGCTGTACACCTTGTTGCTCCTACTGTTCGCCAAGCCGGCGGTTTAAAAATATGTAATGTAATGGGTAACGCTAGCTACGCCAAGTGTTTTGCTAGCTCTGCTGCTGCCTCGGCTTGCGGTACCGTAATTTGTTGGCTGTGCTCACGCAAGGGCTTGATAGTCACCGTCTTGTTCGCCTTTTCTTCGGCACCAATGATGAGCGCTGCTTGTGCACCACTACGATCCGCGCGACGCAGTTGGCTTTTAAAGCTTCCACCGCCACAGTGGGTTAATACGCGCAGCTCAGGGTTATCCGTACGCAATTGCTCTGCTAGCAAAATGCCAGCCTGCGCTTCATCCGCCACCACATAGGCGTGAGGTGCATTATTAATGGCAAGCTTTTGCTGTTCTAGCAATAAAATCAAACGCTCTATGCCCATGGCAAAACCCACTGCGGGAGTGGCACGGCCACCAAGCTGCTCCACCAGCCCGTCATAACGACCACCCGCGCACACTGTGCCTTGGGCGCCTAGCGCATCGGTGACCCATTCAAACACGGTGTGACTGTAATAATCCAAACCGCGCACTAAACGTGGGTTAACGTCATAGCTAAGCTCTGCGGCATCGAGCAAGGCTTTAAGTTGGTTAAAGTGCGCTGCAGATTCTTCCGATAGGTAATCCACCAATTCAGGCGCATCACTAAGAATGTCTTGAGTTTGTGGGTTTTTGCTATCGAGCACACGCAATGGATTGCGCTCAATGCGGCGCTGGCTGTCTTCATCTAAGTCATCGCGATGCTGGTTTAGAAACTCCACCAAAGCAGCGCGATATTTAGCTCTATCGTCTAAGCTGCCCAAGGTATTCAATTGAAGCACCACTTGCTGCTCAAGCCCTAGCTCTTGCCATAGGCGACGGCTGAGTAAAATCAGCTCAGCATCAATATCAGGGCCAGCCATGCCAAAAGCTTCTACGCCAATCTGGTGGAACTGGCGATAACGTCCTGCTTGCGGGCGTTCATGGCGAAACATGGGGCCCTTGTACCACAACCGTTGCACTTGGTTATACAGCAAACCGTGCTGCTCAGCGGCGCGCACGCAACTGGCTGTGCCCTCAGGACGCAGGGTTAAAGAATCCCCATTGCGGTCCTCAAAGGTGTACATCTCTTTTTCGACAATGTCTGTCACTTCACCAATAGAGCGGCGGAACAAGTCCGTTTGCTCAACAATGGGCGTGCGAATTTCGCTGTAACTGTAACGTTGTAACAAAGCGCCAACTTTATTTTCAAACCACTGCCACAAGGGTGTGTCTGTGGGCAAAATATCATTCATTCCACGAATGGAAGCTATTTTCTTACTCAAAACCTTATCCTTTCACCAAGGTATCTGTGGCGCCGCTACGCACTATCACACCAGCGGCTTTGTCTTCTTGGATACGTTTCACTTTTGCGCGCACCATTTGCTCAAGCTCATCCACAAGCTGTTCAGCACGAATATGGTGGCTTTTCTCGCCGTTCACATAGGCCAAATTATTAGGGGTTCCGCCAGTGAGCCCCACGTCCGCCACACGTGCTTCGCCAGGGCCATTCACCAAGCAGCCAATCACTGCTAAATCAATGGATTCGTTAACATCTTCAAGGCGTGCTTCAAGTTCGTTGACGGTGGCAATCACATCAAAATTTTGGCGCGAGCAGCTAGGGCACGCCACAATATTCACCCCTTTTTGGCGCAAGCCAAGGGATTTTAAGATATCAAAACCTACACGAATTTCTTCGAGTGGGTCGGCGGCTAGAGACACACGAATAGTGTCGCCAATGCCTTCGAGTAACAATGCCCCTAGGGCAACAGCAGATTTTACCGTACCACTACGGAATACGCCGGCCTCAGTTACACCAAGATGCAAGGGCTGTTCGAGCTGGCCTGCGAGTTTGCGGTACGCTTGCAATGTCATATCTACACTAGAAGCTTTGACACTCACTTTGAAATCATGAAAATCATGATCGAGTAAAATGCCTGCATGGCGCATGGCGGACTCCACCATGGCATCGCTGCAAGGCTCTTTATATTTACGCAGCAAATCTTTCTCTAAGGAACCCGCATTCACACCTATACGGATCGGAATACCGTTATCTCGTGCTGCCTGGATAACGGCTTTGATGCGCTCTTCACGGCCTATATTACCCGGGTTAATACGCAAACAATCCGCTCCTGTTTCGGCGACTTTCAAAGCAATTTTGTAATCATAATGAATGTCGGTAACCAGAGGAACATTCACCTGTTTGCGGATTTCAGCGAAGGCATCCGCGGCTTCCATGGTAGGCACAGACACACGAACAATATCGGCTCCTACATTGGCAAGGGCGTTAATTTGAGCCACTGTGGCAGCCACATCTTCTGTGGGCGTGTTAGTCATGCTCTGCACACTAATAGGCGCATCACCACCCACTAACACATCCCCTACACGAATCTGGCGCGTGGGGCGGCGCTTGATAGTTAATTCATTGGCCACATTTGCCACAAGGGTCTCCTCTACAACAACTCTTTAGATGAATAACGCCATACTTGGCCTGCACGACGCTCGGGCAGAGCCACGTTGTCGCCCTTTATTTGCATACTTTCCAGCGCTGCACCATTCCCGAACACAAACTGATAGGGGGCGCTGCCATCCAAGCGTAGCTCTTCACCGCCCTGTTTAATGCCTGAAAACAAAGCGCGCCCTGTACTATCAGTCACACTCACCCAGCACTCATCAGCAAACGTTAGCACCAAATCAGCACTAGCAGCTTCTTCCACAGTTTCACTCGCGTCGCTAGTTTCTTGAACATCTGTGGCTGGGCCTTCAAGCTCACTGGTTGCGGGGGGTGCTGCATTCTCATCCGCGCCTTCATCAAGGGCGTCTGCGTTGCTATTAGCAGCATTTCCATCAATAACAGAAGGGGTATCTGGAAGCGCTGGAGCGCTAGAGGCTGCTGCATCAACAGCCCTATCTTCTTGGGTACTTTCTTGAGGTGCCACTGTTTCTGCTTTGGGAAGCGAAGCCTCTTTCTGTGGCGCCGGAACATTGGCGTTTTGCCACATATAAAATGTTTGCGCAATGATAGCTACTAGGGCAATTAGCCATAACAATCGCCACCAGCGTGGGCCTTGGGTTTTAGGCGCCACCACGGGCACTCCTTGAGCTGCCTCTTTGGCGGGTGCCATAATAGTTTCAAAATGCGCCACTACCTGCTGGGTTTGCTCTTTAGACAACCCTAGCAAGCGTGCGTAATTACGTACATAACCACGCACAAAGGCAACATCGGGCAAACTGCTGCATTGCTCAGCTTCGATGGCTTTCACAAAAGAAACCGAAAGTTTTAACTCGTTTGCCACTTGCTGCAAACTCAGCTCTTGCGCTTCTCTTGTTTGGGCAAGCAACTGCCCAGCCTGGCCTGATTCACTCATGTTTTCAGTCCTTTATTATTCGATTAGTGCCGCCACTGCTGCCACGCCTTATATTCAGCGCTAGTGGAGAACTGGCGTTGTAGTTGTTGCTCATACTGATACTGCTGAGCCGAGTTTTGCTGGTGAGCAGCCACACGGATACCAAGCCATAACGCTTGTGCTGTGGTAAGCTCACCTTCTTGCAAATCAAGGTATTGCTCAAAATATTCAGCGGCATATTGCGGTTGATCATCACGTAAATAAGCCTCAACTAGGCTTGGCAAAATAGAGGCTTCTGACTGACCCAAGCGCAACGCGCGTTGAAAAGCGCGAATCGCTTCTGGGTATTCTTCCAGCGCCATTTGCGAACGTGCCAAGTTTTCGAACGCGCCTGCGCGCGCACCGTATTTAGGGTCATTTGCAGCCAGCTCAAACTCTTTTTTAGCTGCTGCATAATCGCCACGTTGGAACAGCAAGATACCATAGTTATTACGCGCTGCTGTGTAAGATTTGTCTAAACGTAAAGCGCGTTTGTAATGGTACTCTTCTCGCTCTAAGTCACCTTCATATTTGTACAATAGCGCCATGGCGTTATGCGCCACAGGGCTAGAAGGATCACGTTCAAGTGCTCGCGAAAAGTGCTGACGCGCTTCGTTTAATTGGCCTTGATGCATATATTCCATGCCCGCAGCCACACGATTTTGCACCGCCTCTTTGTCACGTGCTTCGCGTTCGGCACGCTGCGGACTCGCGCAAGCAATCAGTGCTATTACGGCAAACAATAAAGCAACGAATCTAGCATAACGAACCGTAACACTCATAAAGCGGCACCTTGTTGTTCTGTGCGCAAAAAGATGGATTTCTGCCAACGCTCATTGCGACGTGTTTTATCTTTCACTGCGCCCACGAGTTGCCCACAAGCGGCATCAATATCATCACCACGGGTAGTGCGCACAGTGGTAATCACGCCCCTATCATTTAGGTATTGATGAAACGCTAACACATCCTTACGCAAGCTCGTTTCATAACCAGAATGCGGGAAAGGGTTAAAGGGGATCAAATTCACCTTAACAGGCCGCCCTTTAAGTAGTTTTTCTAGCTGCCTAGCATGCTCTAACTGATCATTAACACCACGCAACATGACATATTCCATAGTAATGGTGTTGTGTTTATGGGTACGGCTTTCGCTGTAACGATCGCATGCTGCTAGCAGCTCTGCCAGCGGGTATTTGCGATTTAGCGGCACCAGTTCGTTGCGCAATGCATCGTTAGGCGCATGCAACGACACAGCCAAGGACACATCAATATCTTCGCGCAGCTTATCCATCATGGGTACCACGCCAGATGTGCTCAACGTAATGCGGCGTTTAGAAATACCGTAACCATAATTGTCGAGCATAACGCGCATGGCATTAACCACATTATCGTAGTTCAATAACGGCTCACCCATGCCCATCATTACCACGTTGGTCACCGGGTGCTGGCCTAAGTTCTTACGCGGCCCAAAAGATTTACCCGCTAGCCAAATTTGGCCAACAATTTCTGCGGCGGTTAAATCACGTTGAAACCCCTGCTTACCCGTGGAGCAAAAACTGCAATCCACGGCACAACCCACTTGAGAAGAAACACATAAGGTGCCACGGCGCCCGTCAGGAATAAACACCATTTCCATCGCACCGCCGCCATCCACCTCCAGTGCCCATTTGCGGGTACCATCACGGGAGATATTTTCTGTGATAACGCGTGGCAATCGTACTTCAGCAATCTCAGCAAGTTTTTCACGTAGAGATTTGCTGAGGTCTGTCATGTGTGTGAAATCATCCTCTTGCTGATGGTGTATCCATTTCATCAGCTGCTGGGCACGAAACTTTTTTTCGCCAATGGACAGGCAAAACGCCTCCATTTGCTCAATCGTCAGCCCCATTAAATTGGTTTTTTCTACACTCATAACAATACCTCAGCAATCATTGACTACAAATTAGCGAATGCGCTCGCAAAGCTCTTCCGCGGTAAAGAAGTAGTCAATTTCACGTGCTGCGGATTCTGGGGAGTCAGAACCGTGCACAGCGTTCTCATCGATAGATTCAGCAAAATCTGCACGAATAGTGCCAGCATCTGCTTCTTTAGGGTTGGTAGCACCCATTAGCTCACGGTTTTTGGCGATGGCGCCTTCACCCTCTAGCACCTGCACCACAACAGGACCACTGGTCATAAAGCTTACAAGATCGCCAAAGAATGGACGCTCTTTGTGCTCAGCATAAAAACCTTCTGCCTGCGCTTGAGAAAGCTGAGCCATTTTCATGGCCACCACGCGCAGATCTGCTTTTTCAAAACGGGTTACGATTTCACCAATCACGTTCTTGGCAACGGCATCAGGTTTGATAATAGAAAGGGTACGCTCTACAGCCATGAGACTTTTTGCTCCACATACATAGGGTTAATAAGAAAAAGAAACGTTGCACACAGTATTTGGACGCACCACTGAGCACAACTTAAGCACGCGATTATACGCTTGATAGCCAAGATATGATACCGTAGCCCCCTTTCTTGCAAGACAATGCCGCCGCTTTGCCAATTCCCTCACACAGCCCGCTGCTGCAGTTCACCCTAGCGATTTGGTTTCGACTACTCTATAATACCCGAGTAAATCACTCTGGTATTACACAGTAGGTACTTTAATGAGCCAAAATCCGGAAATTAATAAGTTTCTCGACGACCGTTACGAGGCTGGATTCGTCACCAATATCGAATCCGACACCTTGCCTCCTGGTTTAAACGAAGACGTTATTCGCACCATCTCCACTCGCAAGGGCGAACCTGAATGGTTGCTTGAGTGGCGTTTAGAAGCTTACAAACGCTGGCAGAAAATGGAGCACCCAGAATGGGCGCACCTCGACCACCCGCCAGTGGATTTTGATGAGGTATCTTACTTCTCGCAACCCAAGAGCATGAAAGACCGCCCTGAAACGCTAGACGATGTGGACCCAGAGCTGCTGCGCACCTACGAAAAGCTGGGCATCCCCTTATACGAGCAAGAAATCCTTGCTGGCGTTAAAAAACCTGTGGCGGTAGATGCGGTGTTTGATTCCGTATCCGTGGGCACCACCTTCCGCAAACAGTTGGAAGAAGCCGGTGTTATTTTTTGCTCTATTTCTGAAGCGGTACATTCTCATCCTGAATTGGTGAAAAAGTACATTGGCTCTGTAGTGCCTCAAGGCGATAACTTTTACGCCGCCCTTAACTCGGCGGTGTTTTCCGATGGCTCCTTTGTGTATATCCCCAAGGGCGTACGCTGCCCCATGGAGCTTTCCACCTATTTCCGTATCAACGAAGAAAAAACGGGCCAGTTTGAGCGCACTTTAATTATTGCTGATGAAGGCAGCCACGTAAGCTATCTTGAGGGCTGTACCGCCCCTCAGCGCGATGAAAATCAGCTTCACGCCGCCGTAGTAGAACTCGTGGCACTCCCCGGTGCGGAAATCAAATATTCCACCGTACAAAATTGGTATCCCGGTGACGAAAACGGCGTGGGCGGTATTTACAACTTTGTCACCAAGCGCGGCGTGGCCCACGACAACGCCAAAATCTCTTGGACACAGGTGGAAACCGGTTCTGCTATTACGTGGAAATACCCTTCCGTGGTACTTCGCGGCGATAACTCAGTGGGTGAGTTTTACTCCGTGGCGCTCACCCGTGGCAGGCAACAGGCCGATACCGGCACCAAGATGATCCACTTGGGTAAAAACACCACCAGCACCATTGTTTCCAAAGGTATTTCCGCCGCTAACAGCAGCAACGTGTACCGCGGTTTAGTGCGCATTGGGCCTAACGCTGAAAACGCGCGCAACTTTACCCAGTGCGATTCTATGCTGATTGGTGATACCTGTGCCGCACACACCTTCCCTTACATTGAAACACGCAACCCGTCAGCGGTGATAGAACACGAGGCCACCACGTCTAAGGTGAGTGAAGACCAGTTGTTCTTGTGCCAAAGCCGTGGCCTCGATGAAGAAAAAGCCGTTTCTATGATTGTTAACGGTTTCTGTAAAGAAGTATTCCAAGAGCTACCCATGGAATTCGCCATGGAGGCCAAAGCACTGCTCGAAATTAGCCTAGAAGGTGCGGTGGGTTAATCCCGCGCCTTTATTTCGCCCACTACATCGATTACTAGGAAAGCATTCATGTTACAAATTGAAAATTTACACGCTAGCGTTGAAGACAAACACATTCTCAAAGGCCTTTCACTCAACGTAAAGCCAGGTGAAGTGCACGCCATCATGGGCCCCAACGGCTCGGGTAAAAGCACGCTCACCAATGTGCTCGCTGGCCGTAACGGCTATGAAGCTACCTCCGGCAACATGCTATTTGAGGGCAAAGATTTAAGCGAGCTAGAACCCGAAGAACGCGCGCGCGCGGGTATCTTCTTGGCTTTTCAATACCCAGTGGAAATCCCAGGTGTGAGCAACATGGAGTTTTTACGTGCCTCTCTTGAGGAAATTCGCACCGCCCAAGGCAAAGACGCCTATGACGCCGTTACCTTGCTACGCAAAGCGCGTGAAGCGTGTAAACAAGTGGATCTCGACCAAAGCTTTTTGCGTCGTGGCGTCAACGAAGGCTTCTCTGGTGGAGAGAAAAAGCGCAACGAAATCATGCAGATGCTACTGCTTGAGCCCAAACTCGCCCTACTGGATGAAACCGATTCCGGCCTTGATATCGATGCCTTACAGGTAGTGGCCAAAGGCGTTAACTCTTTACGTAGCCCCGATCGCGCCATTGTGCTAGTTACCCACTATCAGCGCTTACTTGATTTTATCGTGCCAGATTTTGTACACGTATTGGCCGATGGCAAAATCGTCAAATCCGGCGGCAAAGAACTTGCCCTAGAACTTGAAGAAAAAGGCTACGGCTGGATTACAGGTGAGGGAGCATAAAATGAAACTTCCACACATAGAGGTGAAGGAACAAGCCTTAGCGCTAGTTCAAGCCTCCCCCGATATCAATCCGTTTCAAGATATACGCGCGGTTGCCCAAGCCAAGCTAAAGGAGCTCGATTTCCCCCACCGCCGCGTGGAAGCATGGAAATACACCAACGTGGTGGTGCTGCAACAACAAGGACACTTATTGCGCACTGCAGATGCCAGCGCACAAGTTGAGCTGCCTGAGGCCATCTTCAAACATCGCTTAGTGTTTGTGAACGGTGCCTTTAACGAGGCGGCGTCTAGTGAGCTACCTGCTGGGGTACGAGTTACGCACCTTAAAGAGGAAGGCGCGCTACCCCACCCTGAACTTGAGCAAGAGTTACCGGCTCCCTTTGCCTTGCTTAACAGCGCCACCCTTGAAGATGGCATTCACTTAACCGTGGCCGATAACACTCAAGTAGAAGCGCCCATCGAGGTGTTGTTTATCAGCCAAGATGTGCAAGCCTCGCACTGCAACGCTCGTTTACACGTGGATATTGGTGAAAACAGCGAGCTTACCCTACTTGAGCGCTACGAAGGCCAAGGCCCCGTGCTCACCAATGCCGTGACTAACATTGTAGGTAAAGATCACAGCAAGTTAGTGCACTATCGCTTACAAGCGGAAGCCCAAGAAAGCGCCCATGTGGGCAGCGTACTAGTGGTGCCCGGTGCCAAAAGCGTTTTCCGCTCATACCAGCTCATGCACGGCACGGCTCTGCGCCGCAACGATGTGCGCACCATCATCAATCACGAAGATGCCGAAGTGATGATGAAAGGTGTGTTTGTGGGCAACAACAACACCCACACCGACAACCAACTCACCATGGAACACCGCGTGCCTAACAGCCGCAGCAACATGGTGTACAAAGGCATGGCGGGTGATAAGTCTACCCTGGTATTTAACGGCAGCATCCATATTCATCCAAGCGCGTTTCAAACCGTGGCAGACCTCACCAACAACAACTTGTTGTTAAACCGTGGCGCCACCGTGAACACCAAGCCCGAGCTCATCATTTATAACGACGACGTGATTTGTAGCCATGGCACCACCTGTGGTGAACTCGAAGACGATGCTATTTTCTTCTTGCGCTCCCGTGGCTTAAATGAAGAGCAAGCAGAAAAGATGCTAAGCCTCGCCTTTATTAACGAAGTGCTGCTCGAAATGCCCAACGACGAAGTGGCTGATTGGGCACGCCCTTGGTTAAACGGCATCTTTGCCAGCCAAGAGGATGCTTCATGAGCTTAGATGTTCAAGCTATTCGTGAGCAATTTCCGATTTTGCAGCAAACGGCGCATGGCAAGCCGCTCGTGTATCTCGATAACGCCGCCACCACGCAAAAACCCGTGGCGGTTATCGATGCGGTAGATAACTATTACCGCACGCAAAACAGCAACGTGCACCGTGGTGCGCACTACTTGGG
>Ga0079226_10002502_pt1 | contig 14218 bp, 12 predicted proteins | sample Poulit2014_FD_76345 | JGI IMG/M metagenome (GOLD analysis project Ga0079226, IMG submission 76345) | Agricultural soil microbial communities from Georgia to study Nitrogen management - Poultry litter 2014 | ecosystem: Environmental > Terrestrial > Soil > Agricultural land | place: USA: Georgia... | reverse complement strand
CTCGCAAGTGATATGGTCAATCCGATAAATGTTCCTAACACACCGAGTAAAATAAAAATCGACACCGTCATCTGCACCAATTTCATCAAACTGACGACAGGAACATTAAAAACACGCCACGCGGAAAATTTTGTCTGAACGAATGTTTCCGGTCTGATGTTTTCATCTACCTGGGCTTTTTGAAAATCTTGTTGCATACTTTGAAGTGGGGCTATATCCATCCGCTGTGTATCCCGTACATAATTTCGCGTCTGTTTTAATTTATAAAACAAGACTAGATGGACTAACACTGTGATGACAAACATAAACACCAATGTCGTAAATATGATTTTTATAACCGGCGACGCTAGCATCGCTTCCGCCTTTTCAGCAGAGGTAATGAGTTCCAGTAATGACTGCATACCTTTTCCTCCTCAAAATGCATCATGGTTGCAATGAATGCTGTTACGACATTCCAAAGCAATACATAAAATCGTACAAGCTTCTCCTTTCTTTATCGTATTCTTAAAAATAACCAAACATGTCCGCAAAATGGAGTTTTTCATCTTCCAAAACAGATATTGAAAGTTGGGCAAAAAGGAAGCAATAATAAATACTAATAATAGAATGATGATGTATAATATAGACCTATAAAGACTGATCCAATGAGGTGAAACATATGCGGATAAAAAAAGAAGAACTGAAAAAATTGATCTTATCAAAACTTGGAAAAGCCGGACTGCAAAAAAAACATGCAGATGTTGTAGCAGATGTTCTCGTCCATGCGGATTTACGTGGTGTCCATTCACACGGAGCCATAAGAGTTGAATACTACGCGGAGCGGATTGCTAAAGGAGGAATCAATACAACACCCCAACTTGAACTTGAGAAGACCGGACCATCAACTGCTGTATACCACGGTGACAATGGAGTCAGACATTATATCGCTGAAAAGGCAATGGATGAAGCAATTCATATGGCCAAAGAAAACGGTGTTGCCATCGTGGGAGTGAAGCACATGAGTCATAGTGGGGCATTATCATACGTTGTTGAAAAAGCGGCCAACGCGAAAATGATCGGTATTTCCGTATGTCAATCCGACCCAATGGTTGTTCCGTTTGGTGGCAGTGAACCCTATTATGGTACCAATCCAATTGCATTCAGTGCACCTGGAAAAGATGGGAATAACATTATTTTTGATATGGCTACAACGGTACAGGCATGGGGAAAAGTACTACATGCACGTTCCAAAAATGAACCGATCGATGATGACTGGGCGGTTGATGCAAATGGAAAACCGACCACAAATCCACATGATGTCAAAGCCCTTCTGCCGATTGCGGGCCCAAAAGGTTATGGTTTGATGATGATGGTCGATATTTTATCTGGGATTTTACTCGGATTGCCATTCGGTAAAAATGTGACATCGATGTATGAAGATTTAACGAAATATCGCCGTCTAGGGCAATTGCATATCGTCATTAACCCGGCTTTTTTCACAAGCATTGAGGGATTCCTCGAGCATATCAGTGAAACAATGAATGACTTAAATGCGATCAAACCAGCTGGAGGATTTGATGAAGTGTTATACCCCGGCCAACCGAACGAACGCATTCAGGAATCATATGAAAAAGAAGGCATCGAAATCGTCGATGATATATATGAATACCTTGTTTCGGGGGATATCCATTACAATCGATATGATCATAAAGATCCTTTTGCGGAATAAAGAATGTGCTACCACTGCCATATCATGAAACACCATAAGACAAAACAAGGATGTCCTTTACATCATGCAAGGACATCCTTGTTTAATTTTCTAGTGATATTTCTCTTTTTCCTTTTTCCACATCAATATTAGTTCCCGAAGTATTTCTGTGTCCAGTTCACAGCTTGGAAATTTGGGTACATCCCCTTTACTCAAGAACAAATCATGTACATACGTCTTGTCTGGTGTCATAACTATTTTACTACGATTCCCGGATAATTCTATTTCTGGCACTTCCCCATCCAGCACCTTATCAATATCATTTAAAACAGCCCATTCATCGAGCGGGGCATCAACCATCAAAAATTCCCCGACAAGTGCCTTTTCCGGATTGTCGAATTCAATGACAGGCCTTTTCTTTATGTGCTTGTTATGTTTTAAAACAACTTCTCGAATACGATACATAAGAACACCTCCCAAAACAGAGTTCGACCTTTCGTGAAACCCGTGCACATCGAAACATACTGTGAAAATATCTTCAAGAAAAACCTAAACCTGTTTATTCGCCATATAGCGGAAACGCGGAAATGATATGTTCAGATTCATCCAAATACATGTGTACAACGATCCCGCTATCAGACAGCCCTTCATATGTATTACCATTTATATGTGTGTGGTTTTCATAAGCTTCATTGATGACGTCCACAACATCTTGCGGATTAAGTTTTACCGGAAAGAAACTTGATTTACCACCATTTGATACCTTTTCGATACCATCTACTTTTACCTTAGCCTCATATACACCTTGTTCATCCGCATCTGTTTTTGTGCCCGGTATAATATGACCCTTTTTACCAGGAAATCCATCATAATGAAAACCGACTGCATCACCATGACGGTTGATTTCACCAATGAAGATATGTTCCAGGGTCCCTTCCCTGAAATGGTCTGTATCTGAAAGGTCGTTCAGCGTTATATCCTGAACCTCGGATATTTCATTATTTGATGAATCACCGGGTTCATCATATATACCGCTACAAGCTCCTAATAACAGCAGAATAATCAATGGGACAGATATTTTATTGAATATATATTTCATTTTCAACATCCTTGTTTACACACAGTCATCAGTTATTAATACTTATTAATCGATATTACAGCCTCTATTATAAGCGAAGGAGACCAACATGGAAAAGACATTATGTGATTGTATCAATTTAATCCCCCTATCAGAGTCTATTTTCCGATTGCACAACATCCATTTTAGACCTAGTACAAGGACATTTTCACGGGCAATAAAAAGAACCACCTTGCCGAACACTTATACAAGCCGTTCCACAGGGTGGTTCATTTTTGTCTATTGAATGACTAATCAAACGGTCATTTCTCTATACATCTAGTCATGCTGCTCTTTTTTACGGAACTTACTTAACACTTCATAAACGATTGGCACAATAACGAGAGTTAGCAGTGTTGAACTGAATAGACCACCAATAACTGTGATACCCAATCCTTTTGAAATAAGTGCATCACCCTCCATACCAATTGCAAGAGGAATGAGGGCACCGATTGTAGCAAGGGCAGTCATTAAAATCGGTCTTAGACGGGTTGAACCTGCTTCGAGAAGCGCTTCTCGTGTTGTCAATCCTTTTTTCTCTTGATGTATGACTCGATCGACAAGTACAATCGCGTTCGTAACGACAATTCCAATCAACATCAGCGCACCTATCATGGCTGATACACTTAACGGTTCACCAGCAATCCAAAGGGCTAGCAATCCACCGATAATTGTAAACGGCAATGAAAATAGAATCGCAAATGGTGCCAAAGCACCTCCAAATGTGACAACAAGCACAAAATAAACGATCGCAACAGCTGCGAGCATAGCAAGCCCGAGCTGTGTAAAGGACTCATTGATTTCTTCTGTCACACCGCCAAACTCGACCTTCACCCCATTTGGAAAGTCTTCCTTTTCAATTGCCACATCAATATCACTGGAAACACCGGCTGCATCATTAGATTCTATATCAGCTGTAATCGATGCATATTCTTTACCTTGTCTTCGAGTAATCGTATCAGGGGATTTTCCTTCCTCGACATCCATAACATCGCCAATTTTTACCTTTGTTCCAAGTGGTGTATCAATTTTCATGTCTGTAATGTCATCGATTGAATCATACGTTGTTTCTTCTTCGGATTCGACATATACATCAATATCTTCTCCATCGTGTTTCACCGTTGTCAACACAGGTGCTTCACCAGTATCTTGTAACGCTATACCGATTTGTGCCGCAGTCAAACCATGCTTGCTCAGTTTTTCCTGGTTGGCTTTTAAAGTATATTGATCATAGGCCTCCTCTACACTGGATTCTACTTTTTTCAAGTCGCCATGATCCTCCAATATAGGAAGAACCTGATCGACAGCAGATGCAATATCTTCATTGTTGTCACCATAAACATACAGTTCAAGTCCACTTCCCATACTGGCGAAGTCCATATTTTTCCATTCTCCGGCATCTGTCTGATCATTCAATTCTTCAACTAACCGATCCCCTTCACCATTGAAATCATCAAAGTCGTCATCATATTCGATGAAAAATAAAGCAGAATTCTCATCGCTCATTCCCATCATACCATCCATCGGGCTACCGCCTCCCAATGAATATTGATAGGTTGTTACACCTTGGCGTCCATCGATAAGCGCTTCGGCATCGGTAGCAACTTTTTCTGCCTCATCCCTTGTTTCACCTGGTTCCGGGCTATATGTGGCCATGACCATTTTTTCGTCTTCTTCCGGCAAGAAGCTGACCCCGATTAACGGTACAAGGAAAAAGCTGAGAACCAATAAGACAACCGCACTACCAAACGTCACAATTTTATGGTTAAGTGACCAATTTAAAATACCTTTATAAATTTTTGCAAGCTTACTTGGTTTGTGTACTTTCCTTTCTACATTTCCGTTCGCTTGTTGCACTAAACGCTTCTTAAATAATGAGTGCGCAAGAAGCGGCACAATTGTAATGGCTACAAGCAAGGAAGCAGATAATGCAAATACAACCGCCAAGGCAAACGGCAAGAACAATTCACCAACCTGTCCATGTACAAGCCCCAGTGGTAAAAACACAGCAATCGTTACAACAGTTGATGAGAAAATAGGAATAAACATCTGTCTGGTTGCTTCACGAATTAATTCTTTACCATGTAGCTCTTCATTCTCAAGACCCATGCGTCTGTAGATATTTTCCATGACCACAATCGAGTCATCAATCACCCGTCCAATCGCCACTGTCAAAGCACCGAGCGTCAAAATGTTCAAAGAGATGTCCATTTGATTCAACACGAAGACAGCTATTAATAGTGATAACGGAATGGATACAATAGAAATCAGCGTTGTTTTGAAACTTCTCAGGAAAAGCAAAATGACAATGACCGCAAAGATAATGCCGAATAGGGCTTTTTCCAGCATTGTATTAACTGAATCTTCAATCGGTTCACCTTGGTCAAATGTGGATGTAACTGTCAGTCCCATATCATCTTCAAATTTTGCCGTTTCATCTTTAACTTTATTGACCACTTCTACCGTGTTGGCGTCAGGGTTTTTTACAATTTGTACTCCGATGGAATCTTCACCATTCGTTCTGGAAATGGATTCCGCTTCGCCTATGATTTCAATATCGGCAAGATCGCCAAGTTGAACGGTTGGGATTTCCATTGGAATGTCCTCACCTTCAACACCCTCTGGCATTCCTTCCATATCGCCTGCATTTTCATCCATTGCACCTGAATCGTTGTCTTGCGTGTCACCTTCTGCACCGTCTGGCATTCCTTCACCAGCATCAGGCATAGCACCTTCTGTATCATCAGGCATTCCATCCTGCATATTGCCACCGGCATTTGGTGTAATTGGAATTTCCAACTTTTTCAATTCCTTAACCGATGTAACATCGCCATCAATGACCAGATTTTTCACATTCTTATCAAATGTTGTCAATCCAAGAGGAAAAGTGATATCTGAACCTTGAATAATGTCCTTTACGGTTTCTTCAGTCAAACCACTTTCTTCTAGTTTTTTGTCATCAAAATCCATGACAACTTTTTGTAATTGCTGTCCGGTTATCTGAACATCGGATACACCGTCAATTCCTTCAAGGACCGGCATGGCATCGGATTCTACCTTAGTTGTCAATTCTTCCAATGAACGGTCCGAATCACTGATGCTCAAAGCAAGGACCGGCATGGCATCTATACTTATCCTAGACACATCCGGTGTCTCAACACCATCAGGTAAATCCACTTTTTCAATTGTTTCCTTAACCTCACTAGTTGCATCATCCATATCCGTATCAAAATCAAATTCAATTTGGATCGAGGATGCATTTGCCAGCGATGATGACATGACCGTTTCGACACCCTCAATGTTCCTGACTCGTTGTTCGAGTGGAATGGTTACATTTTCTTCCACTTCATTCGGTGCAGCACCCGGATATGTCGTTATGACTGATATGTTCGGAATGGTTATATCAGGCATTGTTTCCTGTTTCATATTAAGCCCAGAATATAATCCCGCTACAATAACTATGACGGTTAAAATCCAGACCGCAAATTTATTGTTTAGCGAGAAATTGATAATCTTCTTCAAACAAAACACCCCTACGCTTCAATGTATTTCTTACTGATATCTTTAAACGAGCACATAATACATTTTATGTAGCCTCGCGGACCCCTTCCAAACAGTATTTATACTCGACTTTTCATCAAAACTTCAAAAATATAGGGACTTATGAATCAGAGTCCCTCAAAAGATGGTATGTTCTTTTTCGCAGCCTGCATCAATTCCATCATTTGTTGCTTCCTATCTTTTCTTGGCAGGAATTGCCGGATATCATCTTCCTGAAAGCCGACCTGCAACCGTTTTTCATCAATAATGATGGGGCGTTTAAGCAATTTCGGTTTTTCATGAATAAGCTCCATCAACGCTTTTAAGGAAAGTGTATCTAGGTCAATTCCCAAATTACGGAAATCAGTAGAACGCGTTGAGATAATTTCTTCCGTCCCATTTTCCGTCTTTTGAAGAATCAACTGTAATTCCTCATCGGTCAATGGCTTACGATCTATATTCCGTTCAACATAAGGAATGTCGTGATTGCTCAGCCATGCTTTTGCTTTTCTTGATGATGTACAGGATGATGCTGTATAAATTGTTGTTGTCATTTATATACACTCCTAACTTTCCATTCTAATCACAGACTATGATTCGATATACAGCCCTTTTTCAATAAATTCAATTCGAACTTATAATGATCTAAAGAAACATCTACCGTGTATTGTTTTGTAAATGAGAACATCAAATTTTGCATTGTAATGGCAAACAGGATTTGTACAACATGGATCATTTCCGATTCATCCGCAATATTCAGTCTATCGTTATTGATAAATGGTTTAACTTTCTCAAATTCCGCCTCAAAATTAGGCTCACTTATATCCATCGACAATGTGTTTTCCATTTTATAATTCATATTCAAGAAAACATTCTTATAAAAATCTCGCTTCTCCTGAATTTGAAATTCACGCACCATGTTTCGAAAAGTTTCTATAAATGTTTCAAATATATCACCATCTTTTTTCTTTAATATATCGATGAAAGCATTATTATGATTTTTCGATTTATTTTCTAATAAGTAATAAAATATATCTTCTTTGTCTTGGAAATATTGATAAAAACTGCCACGTGGTATATTTGCCGCTTTTACAATGTTAGAAATAGACGCTTCATATAGAGGTACCCTGGAAAATTCCTTTAAAGCACATTCCATGAGATGGTGCTGTTTTTCTTCCGGCAAATTAAAAAAAGTAGCTTTTGGCAAGCTCCTCCCTCCTCCTTTTGCCAAGATATGACGATGTGTCATAGTGTCATTGTTTTACTATAAATGACATTGTGTCATTTGTCAATAACATTTAATTTATTTTAAAAGGTTGGGGACATAAAATGTCAATAAATTGTCAAACTTGTTGTGTATGGGGAATTGAAAATAAAGTGAAAACGGATTGTTAAACCTGAAGATCATAATTGTGTTTGGAAGTCATGCATATGCTCATTCTTTTGAACACAGCCAAAAGGGGCATAAAAATACGTATTCCTTTAACTTTTCCGTAAAATGGATCGTAAACGAATTAACTGAACAGCTTCATGTGAATGTTTTTCTTTAGCAACTTTAATAGGACAAACTTTAGATCGTATATCTTCAAACATATGTATCTATTCATTATGTTCCCTTTCCAAATGGGATGTGTAAAAATGAGTGGGTGGAAAGGGAGTGGAATAAATATTACTTCCAATAATTATTTGCGGCTGCAACTGTTTGATAGTGAATAGCAACAACTTGTGATGCAGCTGTAAGACTATCGGCATTTTCCGCATATTCCGGTCGTAACTTATCTCGCACCTCAGCTGAAGGTTGTGTATAGCCAACCCCTTTACGAGCAAGCTTGATAGCAAGTTCAAACCCTTCCTGTGGTGTATCTGTCTGTAAACTGGTAAGCCAATCCGCCATGATGTCACCTCCTTGTTGATTTTAATCTATTATACGATATCCCAGGTGATAATTCCATCAATGGGATGAAGGAACAACATAGGTAATCTACATGCATTCTGTCATCAACATCTGATATACTACTAGAATAGAAGATTATACGGAAAGGACGGCATATGATGTGACTATTCATTTTCAGTTGACCTTCGATGACTTGATCGCCATGCAAAAAAATGTCATCAGCCATTCACGGACACATGATATAAAAGGAAAATACTTCAAATGGGTCATTTCCAGCATTTTACTAGTTGCCTTATTATTGCTTTTACCGTGGTCTGTCGTAACGATGATCATCAGTTTTCTGGTTGCGGGAATCTTTTTCATCACCGCACCATTCATTTATCCTAAAATGGCTTTTTCCAAATTAAAAAAACAAATGGAGAGACAGGATTTTTCCAAATTATTAAAACCATGTGAAATGCGTTTCACAAAAGATGGTATCAATCGGGTCATTGATGGGGAAACAACACATTTTTCTTGGAATGATTTTAAAACATACCATGCAGATGATTCACATTATTTTTTATATGTGGATGATCTCCAAGGCGTTATTATACCTAAAAAACCAGTTGTGGAAAATGGCGATAAGAGCACCTTTCAGAAAAATTTCATCGCTTATGCAAATAGCTTGTCCAAGGGAGACCCTGAAAAAATTACGGACAGTTAAGATAAACTCAACTTTGATCGACGTGTTTAGAACATTCTTTAGCACACATTTCCATCCCAAAAAATATAGGCATTTATAAAGCGAGACCTCAATCAGGGGGATCTTATTGGCAGTTAATGGGAAGTGGAGCCTATATAACTACAATGTCCAGTCTGGTAGGCGCTGACTGTATTTGCGTAGGCGCAAACTTTTTCTAAAATTAAAGTGGTAAAATCATCCAATGGATGCTATAATTACCTTTGACTATTAAAAACACTAAGCATTATCATACCCTTTATTTCTCACCTTAAATAAAGGGCCTATTTGTAATGTGATCTTGCTTAGTCAATATGAATATGGGGGATGACAAATGGGGAAATCATGGTATCTTAGGCTTTTTATTGTAATCATTTCAATTGCATTAGTGGGTTGTTCCGGAGATTCCAACGAAGAAAACAATACCACAAGTCAAAACAATGAAGAGAATAATGAAGAAGTTAGCGCAGAAGTTAACGAAGATATGGAAGAAGAAGAAAACACAAATAATACAAATGAAACGAATAATGATGAATCGTTGAATGATGAAAGCAATGAAAATAACGAAAATATTTCCGATAACGAAGAAATTGATGAAAACGAAGAAACTGATGAAAACCAAGCAGCCGAAGCCGATGGGGAAGGAACACTCGCAGATGAAGTTGAAGTTGTAGATGTAGAAAATGTTCTATTGGATCAAGAGGAAGTAAAATCAAGGTTTAAAGAGGATGAAGACGTTTTTATCGAGCATAATGACCTACTTTATGTTGAACACGACTTTATAACAAACCTATTGGATTATGAATTGACATATGATGAGGAAAACACTGTTGCCGAAGTGTTTGAAGGTAAGGGTGATTTTTCGTATAAGCCTACCCATGAAGATGAAGGTATAGCTCTAATGGATGTGGGACAGGTTTATGATGAGAATGCGGATGAATACGAAGATATTCCGGAAGAATCCGCCGATCTATATAAGTTCATTGAATATGAGGGCAAATTATACGTCCCTGAACGGATAATCGGCCAATTCCTGAATGAACCTCTCCATTATGAAAGAAGAGATAAAACGATAGAAGTCGGGTTACGAGCTGAAGCCACAGACCTATATGATTTTGGGATTGATGATGAATATTCTTCTACTTCTGTCGAGGTAACACAGGATTCCTCCGATGTAACAATCGAAGGTGAAAATTACGGTCAAGGAATCGTATTGAAGGATGTCAATAGTTCCAATAAATTTGCCGCTATTTTAAACAAGTACCAATACTCTGAGATAAGTGGTTTTGTACATAATAAATCAGATGAGGAAACGGTAGAAGTCAAATTCCAGTATAACAAAGACAAAACTATCGAGACAGTCGATTTGGAGCCAGGTGAAACATATGAATTTGAAAATGATTTAAAAGGTGAAGTCGTTTTCTTTGTATTAGCCAAAGGACCTGCCGGTTCATCTTCTAAAGTTGTTGTTGTTGGTGAACTAAAATAATCGCAGTTTGACAAATGACAAAAGGGGGACCATTCCACAATAATGGCCCCCCTTTCTATAAATCTACTGTAATATTGATGGACATTTATTTGCTTGCCTCAAACGTAATTATTTGCGTAGAATCATCTGGATATTGTCCATAATTATAATCTGCTGATAAAGAAATATCCTTATAACCAATTAGCTCAAGAATCATCCTGAATTCTTCAACACCATACCATCTAAGCGAAAACCTCTCTAATTCTGTTTCTATTAACCGACCATTATCCCACTTTTCGTATCGGTTATGTGATGTCGTGTACTGATTGATATGATCGACAGCGACCATTTTGCTTTCCAACGTAATCACCTTATCATCTTGAGTATCCCAAGTACGCGTTGATACATTACCGGTCATGAAATCAGTTTGCAAAAATATGTCTATAATGAGTTTGCCACCATTTGACAGGTGATTATAAAAATTCCTCAACGCTTGTAGGGAATCCGCCCTTTTGTGTAGCAACAAAAATGTCCCAGTCGGTACTATAATGGCTTCGTACTCCTCCTTCAAAGAAAAGGATTCCATATGTTCTACAAATAACTTGGGGTTCAAACCTCTCTTTTCGCAATTGTAACGACAAATATTTAACATGTCATCAGAAACATCGAAACCATCAACTTTCAATCCTTTTTCCAATAATGGGATAAGGATCCGTCCTGTTCCTACCCCCGGTTCCAGTATGTTTCCATTAATAGATTCCAATCTGTTTCCATAAAATTCAACATCGCCAAATGAATGACCCACATGTTTATCAATATCATATACCTCTGCGGAAAGACTGCTATAATAACCAAACATATACATTTTCCTTTCAAATGTTGATTGTTTTATTTAAGTATACACATGATTTCATCAAAAAGAAACAACAAAAAATTAGACAGATGAACAATTTTTTTGTATAATTTTTGTGCGAAAGATATTGTGCTATATTCAAACGGCCATTCTATGGAGAAGTACCCAAGTCCGGTTGAAGGGGATGCACTCGAAATGCATTAGGGCGGTCAAACGTCGCGAGGGTTCAAATCCCTCCTTCTCCTTATCTTGAGAACATAGAATCAACATCTATTTCCGACGCCAAACATAACTACATCCATCCTCTGCGCGCCCTAATTCCTTAGGTTTTATTTAATCATCCACCACCTACGTGAAAACCTTAAACGAAAGTTCGCATGTTATCATTTCTGCTCATCTTATAAATGGCAACCAAAAACAATGCTACAGCAAAAGCCATCAAAATCCCAAGGTTTATATAAAGGTCGCTTATAGTTTCTCCTTTGTACAACCCCTCCAATGTATCCAATGTCCACCGCTGCGGCAGAAATTCAGATATTTTTTGCAAAAAATCTGGCATGATTTCCACAGGCCAGAACCCTCCTGATACCATAATCGTCGGTAAAATGACCAAGTTAGATAGTCCGCTGGCAGCACTTCTGGTATTTGAATACGCAACAATGACTAATGATACACCGACTGCCACAAAAGAAAATAGCCATAAAACCATAACGACATGCCAAAACGGCATTCCCAAATCAATATTGAAGATAAATGACAAAGTACATAGCATTATAAGAACCTGTATGCCCATAATAATGATATTGACTACAAGGTTGGAAGCGATGTACTTTCGTGCTGTGATTGGTGTTGAAAGTAACCGGAAATATGTTCGATTTTCTTTTTCTTCTAAAATAATTTCCGAAAGGTTACATGCCGAGAACATCATGACTAGTAGTAAAAACCCAACAGATGCTATCGCAATCTCACCACCACTCGTATCTTCACTTATAACATTCACGGAGAAACTATTTTCCTGATAGTGATCAAGCATACTCGTAAATGCATCTTTATCACCATCATTTGCTTCTGCCATCATGACAAGGCGATTGATAAACGGATACAGGTTACTTTTTATGATAGAAGTCACACTTTCTCCCATGATGGAGGTAAGCTCAATATGATTCGGTTTTCCCTCTATGATACTATCCGAATAACCTTTTTCCAATGTTACGACTACTTCCACCGATCCATCTGCCAAACGGGAGTCCGCTTCTTCTGACGTGAGTTCATGATAGGTCAGATTATCCTGACCTTTTATAAAATCAACTGTTTCTGAAGCTATCATTTCGTTGTCATGATCAACTACCCCGACTGCTGTTGTTTCATCAGCCTGATTCCCTGCTGCAAACAATGCAATAACAATACCAACAATGGGACCAAATACATATAAAAGGATATTCCATTTATTCCGGAACGTTGTAAGCAATGTCTTACGAATCAACCAATACATATCTTTCATAGAACTCCCTCCCTTTTTCGGAACAAAAATAAAGGAACAAACAAAAACAATCCACCAATACCAATATTCAATAATATTGTCGGTAAGACATGTGTCAATTCACCTGCATGGATCAACGTCAAGAGTGTATGGTTTTGCCATTCAAGTGGTGATAGTTTTGTCATGAATTTAAATAGACCGTCAGCTTCATCAATTGGGAAAAATGCACCACCAAAAAATGCTGATACTTGAACGATGATCATGATAATCATATTGGCTTTTCCACTTGATTGCAGGGTATAACTTATACCCATACCAAAACATATAGCGAATATAACCTCGGATAATAGTATAACAGCTACCCAACCAATATTGTCCCCCCAGTTCGCATCATATGCAAAAATGCTAAAAAGGACGAGAATGAGGGTGATAAGTCCTAATACACCAACAACCCCACCGACTTTCCCGATCAGGATATCTCTTTTTCGGATGGGAGCCACCATCAATCTCATATCAGTGTTCAGTACATGTTCATCCGCTATTAGTCCACTGGCAATGATGGCCCCGATGAACACAAACATCGTTGTAATGACAACAGCGTAATAATCCATCGAACCGACCGATTGATCTGAATCGATGGCACGTTCGTTGATATAATCTTCCTCTTGTGATGATTCCAGAACGTCTGCCTTCTCAGGTGTCGCCTGAACAATTTCACTTGCGACAGCATACGTATCCGCAAATGAATCCAAAACACTTTTTAAAACATTACTTTCTAAAGAGCCTTCATTTTGTAAATATAAATCCATGCGATCATTACCTACATATACATAGCCATCAGCATTCCCGTCATCTACTTCTTTCTCCGCATCTTTATCTGGCTCCACCGCTTTAAAGTGGATTCCCTCATCATCCATATCTCCTGTAAAATCTTCAAAAGCACTGCTTAATGTCCCGTTCGCTTTTGTTTCATAAATGACATCCACTTCAACAGGTGAGGAATCCGTATTGAATGCACCGGTCAAGGCTGTCCCCAGCACCCCCATCAGCACGAGTGGAAATAGGATCATCATGATGAAAGACTTCTTATCACGGGCGGAGTGCTTTATTTCTTTCACCATTAAACGTATTATCTGTCTCATCATCTTCCCCCCATTAAACATCTCGTAAATTTCGGCCAGTCAATGTTAAGAATACCGTTTCCAAGTTCGGTTCCTTTTCATCAACACTGCGTATGTCAATACCTTGTTCCATAAAATATTGAAGTAGATCATTTAAATTATCCGAACCTAACTCAGTTGTTATTTCCAATTTATTGTCTATTACCTGCACATGCATCACACCAGGTATACGTTCAATTGCTAACGGATCGACATGTTCCGAATCTTTCACTTCTATCAGAATTCGTTTGGAGTCGGTTATCAGTGATTGCAGTTGTTTTTTCGTTCCTTCTGCGAT
>Ga0079226_10002501_pt1 | contig 14219 bp, 11 predicted proteins | sample Poulit2014_FD_76345 | JGI IMG/M metagenome (GOLD analysis project Ga0079226, IMG submission 76345) | Agricultural soil microbial communities from Georgia to study Nitrogen management - Poultry litter 2014 | ecosystem: Environmental > Terrestrial > Soil > Agricultural land | place: USA: Georgia... | reverse complement strand
GCTATTTCAGCTTTACAATATGCAAATGAAGTAGGTGCACTGACGGTGTCGGTTACCTGCAGTGAAAAAAGTGAAATGAATCAAATTGCTCAGGTAGGAATCGCGCCGGTTGTCGGCCCTGAAGTCGTGACAGGCTCTACCCGAATGAAGGCTGGAACCGCGCAGAAAATGGTACTTAATACTATCTCAACAGCTGTTATGATCCAGTCAGGTAAGGTTTATCAAAATTTAATGGTCAATGTACAACCGACGAACAAAAAATTGGTACAGCGTTCATTAAACATTATTCAAGACGCTACGGGTGCAGCTCCTGATTTAGCTAAAGAATACTTCGAAAAGGCAGATCATCACGTTTCAGTAGCTATTGTAATGATCAAAACGGGACTCTCAGCTTCACAAGCCGGAGAAAGGCTTGCAGCTCACGGGAATCGGATTGCCGAGGTTATCGCAAGTGTCGGAGAAAAGCCCGAATAGTGCTATAATGGAGCCACGATATGAGTCGTGGCTTTTTAGCGTAGACCAGATCAGCTGATGAACGTCGTTAAGCCAGCGTAGAAAGCGACAGTCAAAGGCCGAGTGTTGCTAAGTCAGACAGAAAAAGCATGAACTTAGAGCAAGCAAAGAAGGATCCGATCTGTCAGCGATGGACCCTTTTTTAAGTACCATTTAGCAGGAGGTGAGAATGTGGCTGTTTATATTATTTATTTTTTGGTGATTATTCTAGCAATTTGTTTAGGAGCCACGTCGGGTATGGGGGGCGGTGTGATCATTAAGCCTTTGCTGGATCTGATTGGCTACCATGACTTAACCTCGATTACTTTTTATTCCAGTGTGGCCGTTTTTACCATGTCGATTTCATCGACTTACAAACAACTCAAAAATGGTATCCAAGTGCGTTGGGCAAGTGCCTTGAATATTTCAATGGGTGCGATAGTTGGGGGCTTGATTGGTAATCAGTTATTCAATCATTTGATCGTTTATTTTGGCAATGATCAAACGGTTCAGCTGACACAAGTTGCATTGACTGTGTTGTGTATGTTATTTGTCTTGATTTATACTTTATTTATAAAAAAATCATTTGCTTTAAAAAGTAGAATCATCTATTTTATAGCTGGAGTTTTTCTCGGTACTATTTCAGTCTTATTAGGTATCGGTGGAGGTCCGATCAATGTTGCGCTGCTGCTTTTACTTTTCGATTTATCAATGAAAGAAGCAACCGTTTATTCGATCATTACGATCTTTTTCTCCCAAATTGCCAAATTAGGTCAGATCGGTTTTTCAACTGGCTTTGGAATTTTTGATTTAAGCTTTTTACTGGTAGTGATTCCGGCGGCTCTTTTAGGAGGGTATCTGGGAGGTTTCATCAGCGGTAAGGTCAGTAATAAAGTTGTTTCCAAAATTTTTATTTTTGCCGATATTTTAGTGATTATTATCAATTTATATAATGGAGCAACGATCTTACTTTAATGTCACGTGTTTTTCTGATAGGATAAATATGCTTATTAAGATAAAAAGGAGACTTTTAAGATGGAAAAAATCATTTCATCCTGTACAACGATTCTGGCTGGGAAAAAGGCGACTATTGACGGCTCTACATTGATTGCCAGAACAGAAGATCACAGTGACCAGGCAGAACCACAAACCTTTGTCGTGGTAGAACCGCAAGATCAGCCTCAGCATTATCAGGCAAAACTTTCTAAGTTTTCCCTGGATTTACCCAAAACTCCTCTGCGCTATACAGCAACCCCTGATGTCAATCATGAAAAGCACGGGATTTGGGCAGGAGCGGGAATCAATAGTGACAAGGTTGCCATGACGGCCACAGAAACGATTACAACAAATTCTAGGATCTTAGCTTTAGATCCTCTGGTAAAAGATGGTTTTGGAGAAGAAGATATGCCGACTATTGTTTTACCTTATATCCATTCGGCTCGCGAGGGCGTTATCAGGATGGGAAGCTTACTTACCGAATACGGAACTTATGAATCAAATGGAATGGCTTTTTCGGATAAGGATGAAGTCTGGTATTTAGAAACGTATGGCGGACATCATTGGGCAGCCCTGCGGATTCCTGATGAAGCTTATGTAGTAGCTCCCAATCGCTTGAATATCGATTACTTTGACTTTGCATCAGAAGATACTTTATGCTCAGCTGACTTGGAAAACTTTATAAATGACAATTATCTGAATCCAGATGAAAAAAATTACAATTTTCGTCATATCTTCGGTTCGTCTACTGTTAAGGATACACGTTATAATAATCCACGTGCCTGGTATATCCAATCTTTTTTTACACCTAGTGTGATTCAAGATCCGCAAGATCACGACCTGCCATTTATTTGTCAGGCAGATCGCAAACTAACGATCGAAGATGTCAAGTGGGCTTTAAGTTCTCATTATCAAAATACCGTTTTTGATCGTTATGGCGAAGGTGAGTTAGCTGATAAAAAACTTTTCCGTCCAGTGGGAATCAATCGTAATGAAGAAAGTCATATCCTGCAAATCAGAAATGATATAGCTGACGCAGTTGCCGGAATCCACTGGTTAGGCTTTGGACCCAATACCTTTAATGCGTTTGTACCATTTTACGTGAATATCACTGATACGCCGACAGCCTTCCGTGATACAAGTGCAGAATATGATCCTGACAAAGCCTATTGGCTGGCGCGAACTTTAGGTGTTTTAGGGGATACTAATTACTCAGTCTATAGTGAATTGGAAGCTGACTTTGAACAAGCAGTAATGGCGCAATGTCGCGCAGTCATCCATCAAACTGATGCGAAAATCTCAAGTGTGACTGATATAGACCAGCTTCTGACACAAGCCAATCAAGAAATGGCAGATATTTATATGAAAGAAAGCAAGAGATTGCTTGGGAAAATGGTTGTCAACGGTTCAGCGCAAATGAAGCTGAAGTTTTCGATATTTGATTAATCTACGCAAACTTTTCCTGACTTTGAGTAGATATCAAAATAGCGAAATTTGATCCAACAATAATTGCAAAAATGCAGAACACCAAAAGTTGTGTTCTGCATTTTACTTATTAAAAAAGGAAATCAATTATACTGCAAGCATAAACTTTGGCAGCTAGAATGATTTTTTCTACTTCAACACGTTCATTGTAGCCATGGATAGTTGAAAGCATGGCCGGTCCATATTGTAAGACGGGGATATCATGATCACGAAAATGTCTGGCGTCACTAGAAGCCCACTGCATCACTCCATAAGCCTCGTGTCCAGAAATCTCGGCGATGTTATCTACGATAGCACGACAAACATCTTCATCTTTAGAGCTGTAATTGGCGACACTCTTGATCCCGAAGCGGGTCATTTTATAATCAATCGCTAGTTTGTCCAATTCGGTAGTGATGTAATCTGTTACTTCTTCGTCGGTGATCCCGAAAGGAAGACGACAGTCAATATTCACTTTACAGGATTCAGGGACGACGTTAGCAGAAGTTCCCCCCGAGATGTTGCCTATATTACAAGAAATATGATCTAAAATGGCCTGAAAACCGTCTTTTTCAGTCTCAACTTCGTGCATGTATTTTTTGCTGATTTCGACTAACTCACGGGCCTGGGCGGGAAGTTCAATTTCCATATTAAAAAGTCCGCGAATTTTTTCAATCGCTTTGATTGTATCGACAATAGCGTTACCGCCAATAATTGGTGATAAGCTGCCATGTCCGGGTTGACCAAAGACTTCTAAGGTAAACCAATAAGAGCCCTTTTGACCGATAGTAGGGTTGTATTCAGAGGAAGGTTCCGCGATCAAACAGCCATCGCCCTTAATATAATGATTATCTAACAGCCATGGAACGCCGTATTTACTGCCGGTTTCTTCGTCAGGAACTAAGGCTAGAACCACTTGACCAGGCAACTCTATCCCTAAATCTTTTAACAAAGTAACGGCAAATAAAATACCGCCTACGCCGGCTTTCATATCGCTAGCGCCTCTTCCCAACAAGAATCCATCTTTTATTTCTCCTGAAGTTGGCGAGAAATCCCACTTATTTAGATCCCCAGCTGGGACGACATCTGTATGACCACAATAAATCAGCTTTTTTCCCTCAGGATCACCATAGGCAGAAATGAGATTAGTCCAGTCATCTGCGGCTTTATATTCGGTGACATCTAAGTCAAAAGAATGTAAATAATCCGTAATATAAGTCGCGATTTCAGTAGCATTTCCAGGAGGATTCTCGGTATTGATCTTAATTAAATCACTGCAAAGCTTTAGTAGCTGGTCCTGCTTTTCATCTACAGCTGTAAGAATTTGTGCTTTTAATGCCTTTTTGTCTACTTGGCTCATTGTATCGCTACCTTTCATTTTTAATTTTTTCGCTTGTAAGGACTTTCAATAGGGATTGAGGACAGCAGTTTTTTCGTATAGGTATTTTGCGGATTCTGATAGATTTCCTGACTGTCTCCCTGTTCTACGATCTTGCCATCTTGCATGACGGCAATCCTTTTGCACATATATTTGACTACATTTAAATCGTGTGAAATAAAGAGGTAAGTCAATCCTAGCTCTTCTTGTAATTCATTTAACAGATTTAAAATCTGTGCCTGAACAGATACATCTAAAGCCGATACTGATTCATCACAAATTACGACCTCAGGGTTTAAAGCAATCGCCCGAGCTATATTGATACGCTGTAGCTGTCCGCCGGAGAACTCATGGGGATACTTAGAGATAGAAGACCCGCTTAAACCGACTAGTTCCAATAACTCTTTAACTTTTTGTTTTCTTTCTTTTTTGTTAGCAGTTTGGTTGATCACGAAAGGCTCTTCAAGTGAAAAGCCGATGTTTTTGCGTGGATCTAAGGTACCATAAGGACTTTGGAAGATAATCTGGATCGATTTGCGTAAATTTTGTAATTCTTTATAGCCCGTTAATTGCGTGATATTCTGCTGGTGAAAATAAATTTCTCCTGCAGTGGGTTCGATCAGACGGTCGATTAATTTGGCGGTGGTTGACTTACCACTTCCTGATTCGCCCACAATACCAAAGGTCTCTCCCTTTTCGACTACAAAGCTAATATCATCGACTGATTTGTTGAATTCTGTTGCTTTTTGAAAAGGCAGACTGGCACCTAACGGATAATACTTTTTTAAATTTTTCACTTGAATGATAGGGGCTTGGACCATTAAACTCGCCTCTTTTCATCACTGTATTCTGCCACATAGTGTTTATCATCAATTTCAAACATATTTAAAGCCGTATCTTTTTGCATATCCTGAATAAAAGAACCATAACTGATGGTGGCAAGTTTCTGATCAACAGGACTTGTTTTTGTAATCTGTGAAGCTAACAGACCTTTAGTATAAGGATGAGTTGGATGATCATAGATTTGTTTAGCTGTACCACTTTCAACAATATGACCTTTAAACATGACTATGACAAAATCACAGGTTTCCCAGATAACCCCCAGGTCGTGGGTGATCATAATGATCGACATTCCAAATTCAGCCTGCATTTCTTTTAATAAATCAAGGATCTGTGCTTGAGTCGTTACGTCCAGAGCAGTTGTTGGCTCGTCTGCAATCAGCAACTTAGGCTGGCATACTAAAGACATGGCGATCATGACTCGCTGTCTCATGCCGCCGGAAAATTCGTGAGGATACATCTTTAACTTTTTCTCAGCTTCTTTGATCCCGACTTTCTCCAACATTTCAATGGTACGATTTCTGGCTTCTTCCTTACTGACATCTTCATGAATCAGGATTGTTTCCATAATTTGTTTGCCAATGGTAAAAACGGGATTTAAAGTTGTTAGTGGGTCCTGGAAAATCATTGAAATGTCATTGCCTCTTTTTTTGCGCAACTCTTTTTCTGACAGATCCAATATATTTTCTCCAGTCAGAGTCAATTCATCGGCAGTTACTAGGGTTTTTTCAGGAAGTAATCCCATCACAGCTGTTGAAGTGACACTTTTTCCTGAGCCGGATTCGCCCACAATACCCACTGTTTCATTTTTTCTGACGCTTAAATCAATTCCTTTGATTGCATGAAAGGCAGCATTAGTGTTGTGCTGGAAAGTCACATGTAAATTCTTTATATTTAATAATTTATTCATAGCTGTCCTCCTATTCTATCGATTTGGGATCCAGTGCATCGCGTAAGCCGTCACCGAGCATATTGATCCCGAGTACTGTCAGTAAAATTGCTATACCAGAAAAAGTAGCAATTCCTGGGCTCACGGCTAAGAAACTTTTACCGTCACGTAAAATACTACCCCATGATGCGGTCGGAGGCTGAATGCCCAGACCTAAAAAACTTAAAGTAGCTTCAGAAATAATTGCACCGGCAACATTAATTGTGCCGTAGACAATCAATGAAGGAATACAATTGGGTAAGATGTGATGGAAAATGATTCGCGTGTTACTGGCACCTAAAGAGTGTTCAACTTCAATAAATTCTTCTTCTTTTACATTTAATACCTGCGAACGGATGATTCGGGCAAAACCAGGAATATTACCGACACCAATTGCTAAGATGACGTTAGGCAGTCCTTGTCCTAATACAGTCATTAATAAAATAGCTAATAAAATAAAAGGGAAAGCTGAAAAGCCATCCATGATCCGCATCAGGCTTGCATCAATGATACCGCCGAAGTAGCCTGCAACTAAGCCCAGAATAACGCCGAGCACACCGCCTAGTAAAATTGAACTGATGCTGACAATGATTGAAATTCTTGAGCCGTAAATAATGCGGCTAAATAGATCACGACCAAAGTTATCGGTTCCCAGTAGATGACCTTTTTCACCTGCTGAGAGAAAACTTTCACTGGCGTTGATCGCATTTGGATCATGAGTAGCGATGATCGGAGCAAAAATAGCAGTTAAGACGACTAATACGACAATCACAAATCCCAGTACAGCCAAACGGTTTTTAAGGAATTTTTTGACAACTCCCGGGCGTAGCTGGACTTCTTCTGAATGAATTAAAACTTCGTTATTTTCCATTTTCTCACCTGCCTAATCAGAAATTTTTGGATTGAAGACTTTGTAAAGAATATCAATAATCAAGTTCGTAACGACGTAAATTAAAGCAATAAAGATGACTGTTCCTTGAACCACGCCAAAGTCACGACGGTCAATGGCATCAGTCACCAATTTACCCATACCCGGCCAGCTGAAAATTGTTTCTGTTAGGACCGATCCGCCTAGCAGACCTGCAACTTGTAAGCCTAAAATGGAGAGAATCGGATTGACGGCATTTTTTAAGGCATGCTTCCAAATCACAATATGTTCTGGCATTCCTTTGGCCCGCGAAGTTCGAATATAGTCTTGGGATAAAACTTCTAACATGCTTGAACGTGTGATACGAGCAAAATTAGCCATCGGGATCGTCGCTAGCGTGATACTGGGTAAAACTAAGTGCTGCAAGAAAGGTCCGATACCTTCACTCAAGTTGGCCATGCCTGTAGCAGGTAATAAAGTCAAATTGACACTAAAGATCAAGACCAGCATTACCCCCAGCCAGAAGACCGGCATGGAAACTCCTAAAAGAGAAATAAAAGTAAAGAAGTAATCGACAAAGGAATTATGTTTATAAGCAGAAATGATGCCTGCTGGAATTCCAGTGACTAGAGCTAATAAGAGAGCAGAAACCGATAAAAGAATGGTATTAGGAAATCTTTCTAGAATAAGAGAACTTACATCCATATTATAAGCATACGAATAACCTAAGTTACCTTGAAATAAATCACCGATATAGGAAAAAAATTGTACAATCAATGGTTTATCTAAACCCATTTCGATTTCCATATTTTTAATTTGTTCGGCAGAAGCTTGTGGTCCCAAAAGTGTGACTGCAGGATTACCTGGAATAGTTCTTGTCACGAGAAATACGATGATCGAAACAATAATCAAAGTGGGAATTAGATTGACAAAAAGTCGTATGAGATATTTTTTCATGAAGCTCCTCCTTGATTTCATTATTTGAATTTAAAATTTAATATTTGAATTAGGAATATAGTAGCATTCTCAAGCATGAAAGTAAATGATATTTCATTATTTTTTAATCTTACTAAAGATGGTTTTTTGAATATTATGCATTCTACGAAATATTCAGAATATTATACTAATATATTACGGAGCTTATTAATCAGGGTTTTAATCTGTTAAAAAAGAGAATAAAGATATTTACTTAAGTGTTTACTTATGCTATATTTGATAAAACAAAAATACAAATAGTTAAATTAAATTTCATTATTTGAAAAATTAAAAAGGGATGATAAAGATGAGTAAGAAACGTGCTTGGTTAATACCGCTTTTATTTTCGTTGTTATTGGTGACTGCCTGTGGTGGTAATTCGTCAGACAAGAGTGATAAAGAGGCAACTCAAAATGGAGGAACGATCAAAATTGGTCTGGCTGCCAATCCTAGCTCGTTGGATCCAATCAAGTATACCAGTGTCTATGAGTCTAATGTCATTCGTCAAGTAGGGGAAACTTTGGTGAAATACAATCAAGATTTTACTGAATTAAAACCTGACTTGGCTACCGAATGGGAAATTTCCGATGACCGTAAATCTTATGTTTTCCAATTACGTGATGATGTCAAATTCCAGAAAGGTGAATATCAAGACGGACGTAAAATGACTGCTGAAGATGTGAAATACAGCTTAGAACGTCCCGCTTTTCATTCGGCCATGAATCGTTTGTCAGGGGTAGACTCAGTAGAAGTAACAGGCGACAATGAAGTGACTGTAAATTTAAAAGAGCCTAACGCAGCTTTTTTAGCGATGCTTACGGACATGGGCAATATTATTGTGCCGCAAGAAGAAGTAGATGGTTGGGGTGATAAATTTGGTCAGCATATCGTCGGTACTGGTCCCTTTACTCTGACAAAATTCCAATCAGGTCAGCAAATCGACCTGAAGACAAATAAAGCTTACTGGGGGAATAAATCTAAATTAGACGGTGTTTCTTTCAGAATTATTGCTGATGCGAATATGATGTCCAACTCCTTATTATCAGGTGACATTGATATTGCAACAGACGTCAGAGGACAGGAACGTCAAGTAGTGGAGAAAGCAGAAAATGTCAAATTACAAAGTGTTGCAGGTTTTTCTACGGTTTATTTAGATATGAATATGAAAAAAGGACCGACTACTGATCCTAAAGTGAGAGAAGCTATGTATACAGCTACTAATGTTAAAGATATTGTGGATGGTGTAAATCAATGGGGCGGCGCAGAAGCTTCTTATTCTCCACTTCCTAAAGGCTCATGGGGGTATGAAGAAGCATTGAAGGATTTAGTTCCTGCATATGATCCTAAAAAGGCTAAGGAAATTTTGAGTGAAACAGACTATGCCGACGGTTTTTCTATCAACTTATATTGTGCTGATAATCGGGTCGCTTATGCAACTATCTTCCAGGAACAAATGAAGAAAAATCTGAATATTGATGTAAAAATCGTCACGCAAGAATGGGGGACCTATAGTAATACAGTTTCCAGCGGGAAAGCTGATTTGAATATTGGTGGCTGGTCCTGGTATCCGGATCCGTATTTCTATTTAAACCAAGAGTTCCATTCAGATTCTATCGGTTCATTAGGTAATGGACGTGGTTACAGTAATAAAGAAGTGGATGAATTATTAGACAAGGCAATGTCTTCTACGGCCGATCAAGATGAAAGAGCAAAAATCTATCAAGATGCTTTACAGCTGATCATGGACGATCATTCGAGAATTGAATTGGAATTACAAGAAACAGCGGCGGGTGTTTCAGATAAAGTTTCTGGTTTTAAGGTAAATCCATATAACTCCATTATTTTGGTGGACGATAATATCAATGTAGGTCTAAAACAATAATAGCAAAGGAAGTGTTAAACGGATGAGAAAAGATTTCAAAAATGTAAATGAACTATATAAACTAAAAGCCATCTCAGAACCCTTTGTTTCAAAAGACAGCAAATGGCTAGTTTATACACAGACTGAAATCAGAAAAACTGCAGATTGTTATCTAACTAAAATTTGTTTAACCGAACTATTCAAAAAAAAGACAGAAGTTGTAATCGATAATGGCTTTATCAATAAAAAACCTTGTTTAAAGAATAATCAAGTTTGGTATTTATCGAATCAAATGGGAAAATTTCAAGTTTTCTCATTTGATTTTGCAACAAAAGCCCAACAGCAATGGACTTTTGCTACTAGTGATGTCGATTATTTTGCTGTATTAGAAGATGAGTTGTTATTTCGCACGACTTTAAATAAAAATTTTGCGGATCAAGTCTTCAGTTGGAATGAAATAGAAATTAAAGAGAAAGAAAAATATTATTACGAAGCTAGTGAATTAGGTTATTTAGTCAATGGCGCCGGTTTTGTTGATACCCAGCAGCGACAATTTTTATGCTCCCAATCGTTAAAAAATGGCAAGATCAAAGTCTTGAGTTCTCAAGCAACTGGGTATGATTTAAGAACAGTGGCTGCGATCAGCCAAGATGAGCAGTTTTTTGTCTATGAGGATCATTTACATCCAGATGATGAATACAATCAAGATTCTGGCGTCTTTCTTTTTGATCGTAAAAAGGAAGAAAAACGTTGGCTGACTCACACTTGTTCTGAGGGGATCTTTGGCGAAGCGTCTCTTTCTCCTGATCAAAAGATGGTGGCAATGATCGGTAATCCTCTGCGTTACGAAACAAAAAATCAATTAGGGCTATATTGTTATGATATTAAAGAAGATCGTTTATTTTCCGTTTTAGATAAAGATAGTAATTTTGCAGATGTCAGTGTAACCGACTTTCCGCAAAATATTTCCAATCCGCAATTACAATGGGATGCAGATTCTAAGTCAGTTTATGTGCAGGTTTCTGAATTTGGCCGCGTTCATCTTTATCAAGTGGATATTGAGACTGGAAAGTATCAGACAGTTGAACCTGCAAGTTACAGTGTAAAAGAATTTGTAAGTTGTCCCACTGGCGGAGTAATTGCAAGTCTGACGCGTCACGATCAGCCTTTGAAATTTGCTCATTACCAAGCTGGCAAGTGGTCTGAAGTCGCAACAGCAGTTTCTGATTACTATCAGAACTTTACTTACGCCAATTATCAGGAACTTTGTTATGAAGCAGACGATGGTGGCGTGATCCATGGCTTTTTAGTAGAGCCGACAGCTTTTGATAAAGGACAGAAGTACCCGTTGATCGTCAATATTCATGGCGGACCTTATACTATGCATGCTGATGTTTTCTTTCACGAAGCGCAATATTTAGCAGCTCATGGCTATGGTGTTTTATTACTCAATCCCCGTGGCAGTCATGGCTATGGGCAAGAACATGTATCGGGAGTCTATCAGCGTTATGGTAAAGAGGATTATACGGATGTATTGACAGCAACCAAAAAGACAGCAGCAAAGTATCATTGGATCGATCGCGATAATTTATTTGTAACAGGAGGCAGCTATGGCGGCTTTATGGTAAACTGGATCGTGACGCACAGTTCGCTATTTAAAGCAGCAATCTCACAGCGCTCAATGACAAACTTTGTCAGCCTAGTCGGCGATAGTGATATCGGCTATTTCTTTTTTAAAGATGAGTTAGGCCTGGAGTTAACAGAATTTGAAAAATTATGGCAGGCTTCACCGATCGCATATGCCAAAGAAGTCAAGACACCGCTTTTATTAATGCAGTCAGCTGAAGATTTTCGCTGCCCGTTAGAACAGGCACAGCAGTTTTTCACTCATTTAAAATATTTAGGTAAAGAAGTAGAACTGCTCATTTTCACAGATTCAAATCATGAACTTTCACGTTCGGGTCGTCCTAGCAATCGAGTGAAAAGACTGGCTAGCATGCTGGCGTGGTTTGAACGTTTTAAAGAGGAGTAAGCGATGAAAAAAACCTATTTTCTAACTATTGGTCAAGCTCCTCGCCCTGATATTGCTACAAGCTTTGATCTGTATTTTAAAGAGGAATCATCTGTCGTCTGGCGCGGTCTGCTAGACGATTTGACTTATCAAGAAGCCCAAAAGCTTTATGGTAAAACTGCAGCTACAAAAACCTCACTGACGACTACTTTTAAAGAGGGGCATTCATTAGTGATGGACCATCAGAAAGTTGAAGCAGGCTTGCAGAAATTGATCAGAAAACTGAAGGATGCGGCTTTGATCTGTATATTGTGCACCGGCAGTTTTAATCAGCTGCAGTCAAAAGAAGCTTTGTTATTAAGAGCCGATGAAATTATAACCGAACAGCTAAAAGATGAGCTTGATTTAGGCTTTTTGCTGCCTTTAAAAGAACAAATCCCTGCTGCTCAGAAAAAATGGCAGGTAGCTGATAGGCGGCTTTTTCAAGCAGTCTCACCTTATAACTTTTCACAAGAGGCTGCTCAACTGGCCTTAAAAAATTTACAAGAAAGACAAGTAAAAATGATTGTAATGGACTGTATTGGCTTTAATCAGTCGATAGAAAGAAGGCTGAAAGAACTGGCTCCTGAAATCCATTTTATTTTGGCCAACGAATTAGTTTTTGCTTATGTAAAGCAGCTTTTAAATTAAAGAAAAGAGGGATAAAATGCTTTTAAAACAAACACTACAAATGATGGATCTACTAGATGACGCTGCTGTTAATGGAGCAAAAATTGTAGACTTATTTTCAGCCTTTGAGGGTGTGGAGGTTTCCTATCAAAAAGTAGGAAATGAAAAATCCTCTACTGATGCGATCAAGATTTTAATCAAGGGGGATTCAGGACGCTCTAATGGTTTGTCTAGCCCCACACTTGGTGTGATCGGCCGACTCGGCGGGATCGGGGCTCGCCCAGCTCGTATTGGTCTGGTGTCTGATGGCGACGGAGCAATTGCTGCGTTGACGACTGCTTTGAAACTGTGTGAGATGCAGCAAAAAGGAGACCGTTTACCTGGTGATATCATTGTTACCACTCATATTTGTCCCCATGCACCAGTGCAACCTCATATGCCAGTTGAATTTATGGGTTCGCCAATCGATATGAAGACAATGAATCAATATGAAGTGGATCCAAATTGTGACGCAATCTTATCCATTGATACAACCAAAGGCAACAATATTATGAATCATAAAGGCTTTGCTATTTCACCGGTAGTAAAAGAAGGCTATATTCTACCGGTTTGTCCTGATTTGATCCGTATCATGGAAATGACTTCGGGCAAATTAGCCGAGGTTTTTCCTTTATCCATGCAGGATATCACGCCTTATGCAAATGAAGTTTATCACTTAAATAGCATCTTGCAGCCAGCTACCGATACTAAAGCGCCGGTGGTAGGAGTTGCCATCACCACGGCGACTGCTGTTGCCGGTTCGGCTACTGGAGCTAGCCATGAAGTCGATATAGCGGCCGCTGCAACTTTTGCTGTAGAAGCAGCCAAAGAGTTCACTCAAGGTAAATTTGCTTTTTATGATCAAGTGGAATATGATAAATTATTGGAACTATACGGCTCAATGACTCATTTACAGTCATTGGGCGGGAATTAAAATAGAAAGAATGAGTTATAAAGATGAATAATCAAGAAATCGAAAATGCGATCCATGTTTTAAAAAGTAACTTTGCTTTAAAAGCAGCTGAAAAGGTTCTGATCATCACCGATGATGATCTCTATGGTATTGCAGCTAACTTCTATGAAGGTGTAAAGCAATTAGGTAATGAGGTTGTTTTAGCTCTAATGCCTGATCGCTATCAATCAGGTCAGGAACCGCCAGTAGCAATTGCTAGTGCTATGCGGGCTTCTGACGTGATTCTATGTATTACCAATGCTTCTTTGACCCATACCAGAGCCACTAAACAAGCAGCTCAAAGTGGGGCTCGCATCGGAACTATGCCAGGAATTACTCAAAGCATGATGACTGAAGGTGCTATTACAGCGGATACTGCAGAAATCAAGCGACTTTGCCAAAGCTTTACGGCCCGTTTGAATCAAGCTGAAGATGTCCGGATCGAAAAAGCGGGTTATTGCTTAGAATTTTCCGTTAAAGGACGACAAGGAATTTCAAGCACTGGTATTTTTTTAAACCCTGGGGAATATGGCAATATTCCTTCAGGAGAAAGTTATATTGCCCCTTTAGAAACTTCAGCTAATGGTCAATTACTGGTGGATGGTTCGATTGCTGAAGTGGGGGTTGTCGATCAAGCAGTTCTTTTAACCATTGAAAATGGCCGCTTGGTAGATGCTTCTGGAAGAATGGGTAAAAAACTGCTGGAATTACTAGGTGATGGCAAGGGACGTACCATTGCAGAATTT
>Ga0079226_10002500_pt1 | contig 14220 bp, 12 predicted proteins | sample Poulit2014_FD_76345 | JGI IMG/M metagenome (GOLD analysis project Ga0079226, IMG submission 76345) | Agricultural soil microbial communities from Georgia to study Nitrogen management - Poultry litter 2014 | ecosystem: Environmental > Terrestrial > Soil > Agricultural land | place: USA: Georgia... | reverse complement strand
TGATTGCTTTTGCGTTGGCAAAAGGCTTCAATTTACCGGCAGATTTAGCGGTCGGTATCATTTTGGTTGGTGCTTGCCCAGGCGGAACTTCTTCTAATGTAATGACCTATTTGGCGAAGGGCAACACTGCGCTTTCCGTTGCTTGTACTTCAGTTTCTACTTTATTGGCGCCATTCTTAACACCGGCGGTTTTCTATGTGTTAGCGAGTCAATGGCTTGATATTGATGCCTATGCGATGTTTATTTCTGTGCTAAAAATCGTTTTATTCCCAGTATTTTTAGGTGTGGTGGCAAGAACGTTATTGACTAAACAGATGGTGAAATTAGGTACTTGCACGCCATTGGTGTCGGTAATTGCGATTGTATTGATTTTGGCAGCAGTGGTGGCGGTCAGCAAGGATAAAATCATTGAATCCGGATTGCTCATTTTTATCGTGGTGGTGTTACATAACAGTTTAGGCTATTTGCTAGGTTTTTTTGTGGCAAAATTGTTTAAGTTAAATTTTGCAGATAGTAAAGCGGTGGCGATTGAAGTGGGAATGCAGAATTCCGGCTTGGGGGCTGCATTGGCAACAGCTTATTTCAACCCGATTGCCGCAGTGCCGAGTGCCGTATTTAGTTTTTGGCACAATATTTCCGGCCCGATTTTGGCAACCTTTTTTGCGAATCTGGATAATAAAGATAAGTTAACAAAATAGAAAAACACTGCAAACTTAGAAAAAAAAGCATAGAATAAACGGCATTCTTGTGCCGTTTATCTCTAATGACAAAAGGAAACTTTATGAATCAAGATTTTTTAGATTTCGAACTCCCTATTGCCGAACTTGAGGCAAAGATTGATTCACTCCGTTCTGTATCAGGACAAGATGATAAAATCAATCTCGATGAAGAAATTGCAAGATTAAAAAAGAAAAGCGAAGAGCTGACTAAAAAAACTTTTGCCGATTTAACGGCGTGGCAGGTTTCTCAAATGGCGCGCCATCCGCAACGTCCATATACTTTGGATTATATTCAACATATTTTCACTGAATTTGAAGAGTTGGCAGGTGATCGCGCTTTTGCCGATGATAAAGCGATTGTGGGCGGTATTGCGCGTTTGGATGATCGTCCGGTAATGGTTATTGGTCATCAAAAAGGGCGCACTGTAAAAGAAAAAGTGATGCGTAATTTCGGTATGCCGGCACCGGAGGGTTACCGTAAAGCGCTGCGTTTAATGCAAATGGCGGAACGTTTCAAAATGCCTATTATCACTTTTATTGATACTCCGGGTGCTTATCCCGGCGTTGGTGCGGAAGAGCGAGGTCAATCTGAAGCGATTGCCCGCAATTTACGTGAGATGTCAATGTTAAAAGTGCCGATTGTTTGTACTGTTATCGGTGAAGGCGGTTCCGGTGGCGCATTGGCAATTGGTGTCGGTGATAAAGTCAATATGTTGCAATACAGTACCTATTCGGTGATTTCACCAGAAGGTTGTGCCTCTATCCTTTGGAAAAAAGCGGATAAAGCCTCTACTGCAGCGGAAGTAATGGGATTGACGGCAGATCGTCTTAAAAAATTGGAGTTAATCGACAGCATTGTTGAAGAGCCATTAGGTGGTGCGCATCGTCACCCGGAACAGATGGCACAAAATTTGAAAGCACAACTTAATGCTGATTTGGCGGAATTATCCGTGTTGGATAGTGATGCCTTGCTTGCTCGCCGTTATCAACGTTTAATGAGTTACGGCTATTGTTAAAATAAAAACGAATTAAAAGGAGAGATTGAAATGAAAAATGTTTTATCAATTCAATCACATGTGGTTTATGGTTATGCCGGCAATAAAGCAGCGGTATTGCCGATGCAATTGCTTGGTGTTGATGCGTGGGCATTGAATACCGTGCAGTTTTCCAATCACACTCAATATCAGCGCTGGAAAGGAATGGTAATTCCTAAGGAGCAGATTGCTGAAATTACACAAGGAATTTCTGATATCGGCGCTTTATCTGAATGTGATGCGGTATTGTCTGGCTATATCGGTGCAGCGGAGCAAGGACAAGAAATACTCAATACTGTTAATACTGTCAAAAAAGCCAATCCGAAAGCTATCTATTTTTGTGATCCGGTGATGGGACATCCAGATAAAGGTTGTGTCGTTGCACCTGGTGTGGCGGAGTTTTTAGTAAAAGATGCTATCAGCCAAGCCGATATTATTGCGCCGAATTTAGTTGAGTTGCGAGAATTAAGCGGATTAACGGTAGAGAACTTCACGCAAGCATTAAAAGCGATAGAAGCCATTTTAGCTAAAGGGCCGAAAAAAGTGTTGGTGAAACATCTCAGTCGGGTTGGTCAGAACCCGAATAAATTTGAAATGGTGTTGGCGACACAACAGGGAATGTGGCATATCAGCCGTCCATTGCACGAATTTGTGGGGCGTGATCCGGTGGGTGTGGGCGATATGACCAGTGCCATTTTCTTGGCTAATTTATTAAATGGAAAATCGGAAGTGGCAGCGTTTGAGCATACTGCCAATGCAGTTAATGATGTAATGACGGTTACCAAAGAGGCAGGTAAATATGAGTTGCAGATTATTGCCGCCCGTAATTTGATCGTCACGCCGACCAGTCAATATCAAGCAGTGAAAATTGCATAATATGGATTTGATTAGCATACTAAAACAACAGATCGAACAAAACGCCTTGCAAAACAAGGCGTTTTTAATTGGTTTGAGCGGAGGAGTTAATTCAACGGTGCTGCTGCATCTTTTTGTACGGCTTGCTGAACGGATGCCGTTGAAATTTCGTGCGATTCATATTCATCACGGCATTAGCCCTAACGCTGATCACTGGCTAAATCATTGTCGACAACTTTGCCAACAGTTCAATGTTCCGTTCAGTTTTGAAAAAGTGCAACTTCAGCAGCAGCGTAATATTGAAGCTCAAGCACGACAGGCGCGTTATCAAGCCATTCAACAACATCTTAATCACAATGAAATGTTGGTTACCGCCCATCATCTGGATGATCAAAGTGAAACTTTTTTATTGGCATTAAAGCGGGGCAGTGGGGTAAAAGGTTTAGCCGCAATGCCAACCTTATCCCGACTCTTTTCTGTGCCGATTTTTCGTCCGTTGTTAAGTGTGACTCGGCGACAATTGGAGCAATATTTAGCGGAAAATCAATTAACTGCCATTTTTGATGAAAGCAATGATGACTTGCGCTATGAACGTAACTTTTTACGTCATCAGGTTTTGCCGTTATTACGACAGCGTTGGGCAACGATTGATCAGGCAATCGTACGTTCTGCACAACATTGTGCCGAACAGGAACAGCTATTGGAAGAGTTGTTACAGCCGATTTTTCAACAACATCTAATGCAAGATAACAGTTTGAATTTGAAAGGCTTTCACGACTATTCTTTGCGCAAACAGCGTTATTTGTTACGTTATTGGTTTGCCCATTTGCGGCAACCAATGCCGAGCCAAAAACAGTTGCAGGTATTGCTGGATGAGGTGGTCGGAGCAAAAAATGATCGGCAACCGGAATTACAGCTTAATCAAAAAGTGGCGCGGCGTTATCAGCAACAGCTCTATTTAACCCCAATTTATCAAGATTTACGCACAATAAAATTGCCAATTCAAAGCGGAGAAAGCGTGAGATTGCCGGATAATTTAGGTGAATTGCGTTGTGATCAACAACATCATTATCTTTATTTTGAGTGGCAACAACAGCAATTAATTTTACCGTTACCGAAAGCGCCATACCGAATCACTGTCGGTTTTCACTATTCTAAAACGGTAAAAATCAAAGCTAATGCAAAACATACCGACATTAAAAAAGTATGGCAGATGCTTGCTGTGCCACCGTGGCAACGCAATCGTATTCCACTTATTTTTATCAACGAACAGCTGAAAGGAGCTGTCGGTTATTTTATTGTTGCCTGATTTCAATGTGCATAATAGACAAAATGATTGTTCTTTTAAGAAAACAATGCCAGTTATTATATATTGGTTTTTACCTTCTGAGCTTTAACCTAAGAGAGTGCTTAGGTTAGATTTTATGACGGTTAATAAGGCACTTTCCCCGCTTTTTCAATTAATGATTTTAGATACGGAATATCATCGTGGCTGAGCATATCGATCAAGCCTTCACTTAACCATTGAATGATTTCACTTTCGGTATCGTAACCATATTTTTGATTATACATTTCTAGCACAGGGATTTCTTTGGATTCGTGTAAATACATTCTCACTGACAGCCCTGCTTTTTTGTAGGCAATTAAATCTTCTTTGCCAACATAGTGGTATTCCACGCAAACACTGCTGGCGTTTGATCCCAACACCGCACTGAGCTGATCGTTATAGCGTGCGAGGGTAACCACTTGTAGGCGTAGGCTCGGTAGCAGAGCTTTGACTTTATTAATTAAAACGTGATCGAAGCCCAATAATAAAATTTGATCTACGGTATTGGTACGTTGCAATATTTCCGCTAGCACTTCGGCAAAACGCTGATGATTACGGCGTTGTTTGGCTTCTACAATCAAACCGACATTATTTTCTAATGCCCATTTCAACACGGTTTCTAATTCCACAATGTGCGTACCTTTGAATTCAGGTGAGAACTTTTCACCAAAATCATAGCGTTGTAGCTCAGCAAGAGTCATTTGTTCCACATAACCTTCACCGTTAGAAACGCGTTCGATAGAAAAATCGTGGATAACCACCATTTTTTCATCTTTCGTCATCGCAATATCTAGCTCAATGCTGTGCGTGCCTGCCTCCAACGCACCGACAAACGCAGGCATTGTATTTTCAGGATATTTTGCACTATAACCACGATGACTATTTGCCAAAACCTGCCCTTTTTCTGTTACGTTAAACTCAAATGCCATTTTTCTCTCCTATTTTTTAATTTTCAATTTAATTTTTAAATTCATTTTAGAGTTGATAGCTTGTGTTAGCAAATTAAATTCGATTATTACACCTTTATTTTACTAAAATATGTGATCTCATTCACAAAAACAAACTTATTAGAATTTAATAATTAAATTCTAATTGCGTAAAAATGAAGATTTGGTTTAGAGTAAGATTATCAACTGGCAACCCACCTAGAGGAGCGACTCAACAATGGCAAAACTCGAATTACGCAATATCACCAAAAAATTTGGCGATTTTTATGCCGCCAATAATATTTCTTTCACCGCAGAAGAAGGAGAGTTTGTTACCTTGCTCGGCCCGAGCGGCTGTGGAAAAACCTCGCTCTTAAAACTAATTGCAGGCTTTCATAAGGCTGACGAGGGCGAAATTATCATCGGTGATCGCCCCGTGAATAACATTCCACCTGAAAAACGTAACACGGCGATGTGTTTTCAATCCTATGCCCTTTTTCCGCATTTGAACGTTTCGCACAATATTTGCTACGGCTTGAAACAGAAAAATGTGCCGATTGATGAGCAAATCGCCCGTTTAAATGTGGCATTAAAGCAAATGGATTTGGAAACGCAAAAGCTGAAACTGCCCTCTGAGCTTTCAGGTGGTCAGCAACAGCGTGTGGCATTAGCAAGGGCAATGGTAACCCGCCCTGATGTGATTTTATTTGATGAGCCATTATCAAACCTTGATGCCAAATTGCGGGAAAGCGTGCGTTTTGAAATCAAGCAGCTTTCTCATCAATACAATCTTACTAGTATTTATGTGACCCACGATCAGGCGGAAGCCCTGTCGATGTCCGATAAAATCATTGTGTTGAATAAAGGGCAAATCGAACAAATCGGCACGCCACAAGAGATTTATTACCAACCGAAAAATCGCTTTATTGCCGATTTTATTGGCGTGGCAAACATTACTAAAGCGAACGTCAAACATTTGCAAGATGATCTCTATCAAGTGGATTCCCTTTGGGGCAAATTTATTGTGCAATCCGCCCACAAGCCTGTGGCTGAGAATATTTATATTTGTTTTCGTCCTGAAGATGCCGTCCCTTGTGAGCCAAATAGCAACGTGGAGAATAAATTTAGCGTCAAAGTGCTACAAACCGCCTTTATGGGCAATATGACTGAAGTGCAAGGCTTAGTTACTTCAGGTTTGCCAAATGAGAAAGTGCGGTTGCAATTAACCAAATTTTCGCCGTTGTTAAATCAATCAGAAGAATTATTTTTCACCCTTGCGCGTGATGCCATTCGTTTCTTGGAGGCAGTATGAAATCGGTAAAACAAGATCTCAAGGCTTGGCTACTGTTAAGCACAGGGCTTGGCACGATTTTATTATTAATGGGTTCAACCTTTTATTTAGTGGTGGCACAAAGTTTCGGCTTGCAAAATATGTATGGCGAACCCTCGCATTTCACCTTAGATTACTGGCAAGAAGTGCTGAGCAACCCGATTTTTCATAAATCCTTTTGGTATTCCGTGCGGGTTTCCTTCCTCGGGGCGTTGCTGTCGATTTTGGTCGCCTACCCTATCGCCTTATGGCTACGCAACCCAATGAAAGGCAAAGAATTTATCATCACCTTTTTCCGTATGCCAATGCTTGTGCCGGGCTTGGTAGCCGCCTTTTTGTTTATGAATATGATTTCCTATCACGGTATTTTAAACGAAACGCTGGTTTGGCTCGGCATTTGGCAAGAACCAAAATCCCTACAAAATGATAGCTTCGGCTGGGGCATTGTGATTTTGCAAATGTGGAAAAATATTCCCTTTGCGTTAATTTTGGTTGGCGGTGCAGTCAATTCGCTGAAAAGTGATCTGTTTGATGCTGCGTCAAATCTAGGTTCAAACGGTTGGCAACGTTTTATTTATGTGATCTTCCCTCTCACACTGGGTGCGGTACAAGTTTCCTTTATTTTGATTTTTATCGGTGCATTGGGGGATTTCGCCTTTTATAGCATTGCCGGCCCACGCGATACCTATTCGCTAGCTCGCTTTATGCAAATGAGCGCCTATGAATTTGAAGAATGGAACCAAAGTGCGGTGTTAGCGATGGTGATTATGCTCACCTCTGCACTCGCTTCTATTTTAATTACGCTGATTATTCGTCCATTATCTGTTAAACGAGGAGCGGTAAAATGAACAAAATACAAAGCAAAAACACACGTTTAATCAACCGCATTGTGCTGATCTTTTTTGTGGTAGTAAATTTTGTTTGGCTCGTTTTGCCGTTCCTAATGGCAGGATTATGGTCGCTTGTTGATCCACAACATCCTTGGAGCTATCCCGATATTTTCCCGCCTGTGCTGTCTTTTGAGCGTTGGCATTATGTGTGGGAAAACACCGCCCTGAAAGAAGCAATGTTGAATAGCTACACCATTGCACCGATTGATTCTTTAATCGCCATCACGCTTGCCTTGCCAACAGCCTATGCCTTTGGTCGAATGGAGTTTCGCGGTAAAAAAATTGCCGAACTCATCACCTTAATTCCTTTGGTGATCCCGGGAATGATCATTGCGCTATTCTTTAGTGCGGTGTTAATTCAGTTAAATATTAACAATCCAATGATCGGCATTATTATCGGACATACGGTAATGACATTACCTTACGCGATTCGCATTTTGTCTTCAGGATTTTCTTCCGTGCCGCAAGATTTGATTGATGCAAGTCGCGATCTTGGTGCGTCAAAATTCACCACCTTTAAAGATGTTTATCTACCTATGCTAAAACCTGCATTTTTGGCGTCAATTATTTTCTGTTTAGTGAAAAGTATCGAAGAATTTAGTATTTCTTTTGTCATCGGTTCACCAGATTTTATCACCGTGCCAACCATACTTTATTCTTTCTTGGGCTACTCTTTCATTCGCCCAAATGCCGCCGTGGTATCGATCATCTTATTAATTCCAAACGTTATCTTGCTATTAATTATTGAGCGTTTATTAAAAGGTAACTATTTATCTCAATCCACAGGTAAAGCCTAATCTTGTAAACCATAGCCTTGTAAATCATAGGAGAACACAATGATGAAAACTCGTCTTATCAAAACCGCATTAATCAGTTTAGGGCTAACCACCGCCCTGTCCGTTTCGGCTTCCCAAGATCTCAGCCAAAAAAGCTGGGAAGAGATTGTGGCGCAAGCTAAACAAGAAGGCTCGGTAACCTTTAGCGTGTGGTATTTACAACCGCAATTCCGTCTTTTTGTCAAAGATTTTGAAAAAACCTATGGCATCAAAGTGAAAATTCCTGAAGGCACTTTAGACGGTAATATGAATAAGCTGATCGCGGAAAAATCCCTCGCGAAAGGAAAAATGGACGTGATCGCCATCGCGGCAGATAACTACCCTATCGTGCAGAAAAACGATGTGTTACGAAATCTCAACAGCTTGCCAAATTTCGCCCAAGCCAACCACGCGTTGCAAGGGGTAAAATTTGACAATCACGCAATGGGCTTTTGGGGCAATCAAACAGGCTTTGCCTATGATCCATTACGGGTTTCAGAAGATCAGTTACCACAAAGCTGGCAAGAAACCGTGAACTATATTCAAACTCACCCGAAAAAATTTGGCTATGCCGATCCCAACGGCGGTGCTTCAGGGAAAGCCTTTATTTTCCAAGCCTTGCTCAACATCAGTGGTAATTATGATTATCAAAACACGCCTTTTGACGCAGCTCAAACCGAAAAATGGCAAAGCACTTGGGATTGGTTCAATCAAAATAAACAAAATATGGTACGCACCGCCTCTAACGCCGACAGTTTAACACGCTTAAATGATGGCGAATTAGACATTGTTGCCGCTTGGCAAGATCACTTGTTCAGCTTGCAAAAACAAGGTGCGGTAACACCAAGATTGAAATTCTATGTGCCAAAATTTGGTATGCCGGGCGGCGGTAATGTGGTTGTTGTCGCACAAAATGCCCCACACCCTGCGGCAAGTTTAGTGTTTACCAACTGGCTAGTTTCACCTGAAACGCAACAAAAATTAGCCGACCATTTTGGTATCCGCCCATTAAATGCCGAAGTGGGTGAAGCGGATATTCCTTTCTTCCCGCTGGATTGGAGCAAAGCCGCCATTGCTGATTTCACCAAAGAAGTGATCGCAAAATAACATTATTGATGAGTTAAGGTTCTGCCTTAACTCATTTTTTCTCTCTTTTTTGATTATTGTTGCAACAAAATCCATTTAGATTTAACGTTGTTATTGCAAAAGTGCGGTTAAAAATTTTGCAATTTTTATGGCATTTAGTGCAAATAATGCCCCTTCCTTTCTCTCAATATTGGAGGACATTCTATGAAAAAACTCACCTTAAGCCTTAATTTAGTTAGCTTACTTAGCTGCTCGCTGTTTTATCCAACCAATCTTAATGCTGCACTTAATGTGCCAGACAATCACCAAGCACAAGCGCTGCAATTAGAAAAAATTGTGATTTTCAGCCGACACGGTATTCGCACGCCCTTAGTTGGTAAAGACAGCATTTTATCCCAAGCTACCCCTTATCAATGGGTAAAATGGCAGGATAAAACGGGCTATCTCACCGCTAAAGGCGCAAGATTAGAAAAATTATTCGCGGCATACTGGTCTGAATGGTTGCAACAAACGGGAATTCTTTCCTCACAATGCCCGAAAGACGATCTCTTTATTTACGCCAACGCTCGTCCACGCACCATTGATACTGGCGTAAGTTTCGCGAAAGGGGCTTATTCACATTGTGCAATAAGAGTCAATTATCTAGGCGAATATAACACGATGGATAACACTTTTAATCCCGTGATTCGCAGCAAAGTAGATAAAGCCTTTGAACAAAAAGCACGCAAGGCGGTAGATGAATTAGTGGGCGAAGGTGGGTTTGCACAACTCAACACACATCTACAAAGCAATTTCAACACCCTTGCGCAAGCCTTAAATCAAGAACAATCGCCATTATGCCAAGAAAAACAATTATGTAATTTAGACCAAGAAACAAATACCCTCACGTTTACACAAGGGAAAGAGCCTAAAACCACTGGGGCATTGCGTGATGGTACAGGTGCTGCCGATAGCTTTCTTCTACAATATTACGAAGGCTTTCCAGCTAAAGATGTAGCTTGGGGACGCATTGACAATCAAGAAAACTGGAAAAAAATTGTTGATATAAAAGAGCGTTACAACCAATTATTATTCGGCACACAAGTAATGGCAAAAGAAGCCGCAACGCCATTGCTCACCTTTATTCAAAACAGCTTTAAAGATTATGGCTATCAGCACCCTTACATTGGAAAAGCTCGCAAGTCGAAAGTGGTATTATTAGTCGGACATGATTCCAATGTTGGCTCGCTCTTACCATTATTGAAAGTGAAGCCTTATCATCTGCCCGATCAGCTAGAAACCACGCCAATTAGTGGTAAAGTGGCATTTGAGAAATGGGTGAACGCAAAAGGCGAAGCCTTTATGAAAGTGGAATATGTTTATCAAACCATTGATCAATTACGCAACGGCACAAAACTTTCTTTAACAAATCCGCCAAATCGTATAACCTTACAGCTTGAAGATTGCCCAACCAACGCGCAAGGTTTATGCAAAATGGAAGATTTTTACCAAGCCGTTGAAAACGCCTTAAAATAATACCGCACTTTTCGTTGTGCGAGTTAAAGTAACATTGAGTGATAAGCCTCTCTGAGCGCAAAGTGAGGCTTGTATTTCATAAAGACAACAAAATGAAAAAAGAAAATTCCGTATTTAATTTAAAATCCAGCGAAAAATTGTTATTGCGCCTGATTCGCCAATATTCCCCCTCACGCAAAGAATTAAGCGTATTATCGGGTTTAACCCCTGGGGCAGTAACGCAATATTGCCGTAAACTGTTGTTTCTCGGGCTGATTAAAGAAACGGAGAAAATGGTAAAAAAACGGGGAACGCCTTCTTTTCATTTAACTTTAAATCCCAATGCTTGTTGCTCGATTGGTATCACCTTTTCAGATAACTCATTTCAGCTCGCAATCGTGGATTTTATTGGCAATAAAATTGCCAATGAACGCTATGTTTACCACAATAGCGTGCAATTTGATGAATTATGCCAACAAATTCGCACCGCACTTCAGCAACTTTTAGACAAAAAATTTCTCGCTGAAGCAAAAATTCTCGGCATCGGTTTTTCTCTTTCTGGCTACCTATTGGCCGATCAATCCATTTCGTCCCCTTGGTTTCCGTTATTACAAAATATCCCTAACTTAGCCAACGTATTCAGCGAAAAACTGGGCTATCCTTGCTACATCGAAAACAACATTAACACCGTTGCCTTAGGGGAATATTATTCAGGTTTATGGAATGATATTGAAGATATGGTGGTGATCAGCCTTGATTTTGGCATTGGGGCGGGCATTATCTCGCAAGGCAAATTAATTCGTGGCGGTTTCGGTAATGCAGGTGAAGTGGGCTTATTGTTCCCTTATGATGCCCCTCGCCCAAGCTGGAAATATTTGCAAGACGAACTTGGCGAGTTGCAGTTGCAAGGAAATTTAATGGAAAATCCTCAAGTGCAAAAATGGCTCGCACATAGCCAAGAGCAAATCCATTCCCTTATGCTATCTGCCATCGCGTGGCTCGATCCTCGTGTTATCGTCCTCACAGGAATGTTGCCACCGCCGTTAATCAACCAGTTGATTGACTATGTCAAAAACGCAAAATCCATACAAAATTTACACCGCACTTCCGCTCAACTCTGTGCTTCCAAAATGAAGTTTGAAGATATTTCTATCGCCGCCGCCATCGTTCCTATTTATCATTTTTTGCAATGACGGATTTACTCTATTAATGTATCTGAATAAGTATTTATATACTATTTTAACTATGATGCTAGGAGAGAAGTAAAACAATGAATAAAACCCAATTATCAAAAGGTAATTGGGTTTATAAAAAAGAAGATTTTTTATAGAAATTATTCCTCAGAAGTTAACTTATTCTCTAATGTTTCCGGTACTAAATCCAATTTGGCCATTAACATTTGATCGTGATCTTCTTCGTTATTACCAGTTACCAATAATTTGTCACCATAGAAAATGGAGTTTGCACCAGCCATAAAACAGAGTGCTTGCATTGCTTCCGGCATTTTATGACGACCAGCGGAAAGTCGCACATAGCTGTTCGGCATTGTGATGCGAGCAACGGCAACAGTACGTACAAATTCTGTCCAATCCAATTCTTCCGCTTCCATCATTGGTGTGCCTTCCACTTTGACCAGTTGATTTATCGGTACAGATTCCGGTTGCGGATCAAGATTGGCTAAGCTGGCAATCAAACCGGCGCGTTCTTTACGGGTCTCATTCATTCCCACAATACCGCCGCAGCACACTTTCAATCCGGCTTTGCGCACTTTGCCGAGCGTGTTGATACGATCATCAAAACGGCGAGTACTGATCACCTCTTCATAATGTTCCGGCGCAGTGTCAATATTATGGTTGTAATAATCCAAACCTGCCTCTTTAAGCTGTTCTGCCATTCCATCCTGTAATAAACCGAAAGTACCGCACGTTTCTAGTCCGAGTTCTTTTACCGCTTTAATAATTGCGGAAACTTTTTCAATATCTTTCGGTTTTGGACCTCGCCACGCCGCGCCCATACAGAAACGACCTGCACCGCGTTCTTTAGCAATTTTGGCTTTAGCCACAATATCTTCAATGTCTAACAATTCTTCTTTTTGCACCCCGGTCTGGTAACGGGCGGATTGAGGACAGTAACCACAATCTTCCGGACAACCGCCGGTTTTAATCGACATCAGTGTTGAGAGCTGAATGGCTTGTGGATTGAAATGTTCACGATGGACTTGTGCAGCACGATAGATTAAATCAAGAAATGGTGTTTCAAAAAGAGCTTCCACTTTGCACACTGACCAATATTCCACGCTTGGATGTGGTGTGAGTGAAGTGAGTTCAATCGTTGTTGTTGTCATATTCCTGTCCTTAGCATTTTTGTAACAAAGTTCTGTATTCTAACGATTATTGTGGCGTTGCACCAAATAATTTTCAGTGATCCTACCATTATCAATGCGAATAACGCGCTGCATAATATTAATGACTTCGCTGAGTTGATGCGTTACCAATAATAAACATAGCTGTTTTTGACAGCAGATGGTATCCACCAACTGCAACATTTCCTGGCGTAATTCAGGGTCAAGAGCAGAAAAAGGTTCATCCAGCAGTAGAATCGGACGATTACGCAATAAGGTTCTGGCAAGGGCAACGCGTTGCCTTTGCCCGCCGGAAAGCTGTTGCGGCAATCTTGATAAATAATGTTCCAGCCCGACCTGTTCGGCAACATCAGTAACCTTCTGTTTCTCTGTTTTATTCAACGAAAGGCTTGGTTTTAAGCCTAAAGCGATATTTTCGGCGACAGTGAGATGATTAAATAAATTATTATCCTGAAACAACATTGATACCGGACGTTGATAAGGTTCGGTGGCGGTGTGATTTTCACCGTTAAGCCAAATTTCTCCTGATGCGGCATATTCAAAACCGGCGATAAGATTGAGCAAAGTCGATTTACCGGCACCACTAGCACCGATCACGGCAGTTTTTTCAGCACGGTTAAGTTGTAAATCAAAATACATTGGCATCGGCGGATAAGCGTAATGCACCTGTTTAAGTGTAATCATTGGATCGATTCTGTTCCGTAAATAAAAAAATGAAAAAATAAAACAGCAATAACACCATTGCGGTGACAGCGGCGGCATCGCTTTGATAATGCCCTAATTGTCGATAAAGCAACAACGGCAGTGAAGTGAAACCGTTATTGCCGAAAAGGGCAATGGCAGTAAAATCACCTAACGAAATTGCCATTGCTAAGGCAAATGCCGAGCGTAATGGGCGGATTAATGTTGATCGTTCAACAATTTTCCAACGTTGCCAACCACGAAGGTTTAATGATAAACAGAGCCGTTGGAAGTTCAACATATTGCTGTAAAAAGGGGCGGTGAGCAGTTGTAAGGCGAATGGCATTGCCACTAAAGCGTTACAGAGTGCAACTAGGAAGAACAACAATATTGTGCTGCTTTCTATTTCGGCGAGAAAAAGAAATAGTCCTGTTGCCAGCACTAAAGTTGGAATAGCTAAAATAATTGTGCCGATATTTAGCATCCATTGACTGCTGCGTTGCTTGCCGAGCCAATAGAGGTGGCGAGTGGTCAAGAGAAGTGAAATTGTCAGCAGCAGACAGAGCAGTGCCGCAGTGGGTGCCAACAATAGCGAAAAAACAATGGCTTGCCATAACGCCGGATGTAACAACTGTTGCCATAAATGACGGGCATTTAATCCGGCAAATAGTGTTTCCAGTAGCGGCGAGATAATGAAAAGT
>Ga0079226_10002499_pt1 | contig 14222 bp, 15 predicted proteins | sample Poulit2014_FD_76345 | JGI IMG/M metagenome (GOLD analysis project Ga0079226, IMG submission 76345) | Agricultural soil microbial communities from Georgia to study Nitrogen management - Poultry litter 2014 | ecosystem: Environmental > Terrestrial > Soil > Agricultural land | place: USA: Georgia... | reverse complement strand
TACAAAGGATTGTCAAAGGATGTAAAAGAAAAAGATACCATACTCATAGATGATGGATTAATAGAACTGGAAGTAATAGAAATTATTGATGAAACTGACATAGTATGTATAGTTAAGAATAACGGAATATTAACTGACCATAAGGGTGTAAATGTACCAGGGGTAAAAACTAATATGCCTGCTGTTACAAAGAAGGATATTGGTGATATAGTATTTGGTATAGAAAATGATATTGATTTTATTGCAGCATCCTTTATTAGAAAAGCTTCAGATGTGTTAGAAATAAGGAAAATATTAGAAGAGAATAATGCAGATCATATAGAAATAATATCTAAAATAGAAAATCAAGAGGGAGTAGACAATATAGATGATATTATAAATGTGTCTGATGGAATTATGGTAGCAAGGGGGGATTTAGGAGTAGAAATAACTACTGAAGAAATCCCCATGATACAAAAAACTATTATAAGAAAATGTAATAAAGCAGGTAAACCAGTTATTACGGCAACTCAAATGTTAGATTCTATGATAAGAAATCCAAGGCCGACTAGGGCTGAGGTAAATGATGTAGCCAATGCAATATTGGATGGTAGTGACGCTATTATGCTATCTGGTGAAACAGCAGCAGGAAAGTATCCTGTAGAAGCAGTGAAGACTATGAGAAATATTGCTTTAAGAACGGAAGCCTCTTTAGATTATAGAGAAATATTCCATTTAAAAGCTTTAGAAAAAGAATATACTACTACCAATGCTATTAGTAGGGCAACTTGTAGTACAGCAGAAGATTTGGGGGCAAGTGCTATTTTAACTGCCACATCTTCTGGTAATACAGCAAAAGCTGTGTCTAAGTTTAGACCGAAAGCACCTATAATTGCTGCAACTACTTCAAGAAAAGTAATGAGAAAATTATCATTAACTTGGGGAGTATATCCGACTTTGGCAGTTAAAAGTACCTCTACTGATGAAGTAATAGAGATGGCAATACACAGTGCTTTAGAAAAGGACTTTATTAGTGAAGGAGATCTTATAGTAATTACAGCTGGAATCCCTGTATCCGTTTCAGGTTCAACAAATTTACTTAAAGTTCATACAGTAGGGGAAATTTTGTTAAAAGGTATTGGGATAGGTAATAAGGCTGTTACAGGAAAAGTATGTATAGGAGATACTCCAGAAGAATTAGAAGATAAGTTTGAAGATGGGGATATATTAGTAAGCATATCAACAAATAAGGATATGGTAGAATATATGAAAAGGGCATCAGCAATTATAACAGAAGAAGGTGGTCTTACTTCTCATGCTGCTATAGTAGGTTTTAATGTTGAAAGGCCAACTGTTGTAGGGGCCAATGATGGAACAAAATTATTAAAAGATGGAGAATTAATTACTGTAGATAGTATTACAGGATTAATTTATAAAGGTGAAGCTAGAGTTTTGTAAAGGAGCTACAATATGGGGAATATAACTACTGTAAAAGTAAGATATAAGGAAACGGATCAAATGGGTGTAGTTTATTATGGTAATTATTTTACCTGGTTTGAAGTCGGAAGAAATGAATTTTTTAGAAAATTGAAGTCAAGTTATGAAGAATTAGAAGTAGAGAATATACTTTTACCTGTAATAAAAACAGGATGTGAGTATTTAGTTCCTGCTAAATTTGATGATGAAATATGTATAGATACGCAACTTGTTAAATTAAAAGGTGTAAGGATAGAGCTTAGATACAAGATATATAGGGAGAAAGATAATACTTTACTAGCAAAAGGATTTACTGAACATGTTTTTGTGGATAAAAATCTTAAACCAATAAATTTCAGAAAAAAACATAAGGATATTTGGAATGAACTTCAAGGAATGATAGAGTAAAAATATAAGGCTGGAATGATTAATTTTATATTTTTAAAAGTTAGGTTTTTAAAATTGCTTAGTAAAAGGAGAAAAGATTATGGGAAAATTGGTGACATTATTTATTTTAACACCTATTATAGACCTATATATTTTAATTAAGGCTTCCAAATCTATGGGATTTTGGACCACTGTATTACTTATTATAATTACGGGAATCGCTGGATATTTTTTAGCTAAAAGTGAAGGAAAGGTTGTAGTAAGTAAAATTAACGAAGAGCTATCACAGGGGAATATTCCAGGGGAAGATATTTTAAATGGTTTTTGTATATTAATAGGCGGGTTCCTTCTTTTATTGCCAGGAATTTTAACAGATATAGTAGGAATTACTATGATATTACCTGGAGCAAGAGATTTATATAAAGAGTATATAAGAAGAAAGTTTACAAGTATGATAGAAAGAGGAGATAGAACTTTATTTTTTAGATGGTATTAGCTTTTATTCAAAGAGGATGTTGGGAAATGGATAGCTACAACTATTTCCCTTTTTGTTATAGTGAAAATTAGAATACAAAATGACATTTTTGGAATTTATAAATTATATAGATTTCAAGATTGTAATAAGTGTAAGTATATGGCAAAATGTTTATACAGATATAAAGAAGAAAAAGATATAGATAAAAATAAAGAGTGCTTAGGAATTTGCTTCTTAAAAGAAGTTAGTTCCTAAGCACTCTTTATTTTAGGCCTGAGGGATTAAAACTTGCTTTTTCCCGACAGCTATTTTTATGTTTTTCAACCTATAAGGGATATTAATAACTTTAAAAAAGCTATTAATATTTCCAATTATAAATATATTTTATTCTGTGTTATAATTCATATGCTAGGTAAACATTTAACACTATACTATAAAAAAGGAGGCTAGTTCATGAAGGAAAGTAATAGAAAAAGATTAAGTTTAATAATGGTTTTAGTATTAGTATTGTCTCTTTCTTTAATTGGATGTTCAAAAGATGCAGGAACAAATGAGGTTAAAGATCTCAATAAGAATGTAGAAGAAAATATTAAATTTGAAGACGATACATATATTGTAGATGCTGAGTGGTTAAAGGAAAACATGGAGAAGGAAAATTTATTAATATTAGATGCTAGGGGGCAAGAAGCTTATGATAAGGGACATATACCAGGTGCAATAGCTGTTATGTGGCAACAGTTTGCTGATATTGATGGAACTCCAGGAGAAGATCTAAACTGGGGAACAGTCCTTGAGCCAGACACTTTATCCCAAAGGTTTTCTGAAGTTGGGATAGACGAGGATAAAGAGATAGTAGTTTATACCAACACAAAAAAAGGTTGGGGAGAAGATGGAAGAATTGTATGGATGCTTAGAAGATCAGGATTGGATAATACAAAAATCTTAGACGGTGGATGGGACTATTGGAAATCAGAAGGCTATGAGGTATCAAAGGAACCAGTAGAACCAACGTCTACAAATTTTAAAGTAAAAGAGTTAGACTCTAAAACAAATATAGAAACTGAAGAATTAGTTAATAAAGTAGACGATGTAGTTATTATAGATGTAAGAGAAAAAGATGAGTATGAAGGAGCTACAAAGTATGGAGAAGTAAGAGGTGGACATTTACCAGGAGCAATCAATATACCATTTAATAGCTTTTTAGAGAAAAACGGTACAATAAAAAATCCAGAAGAAATTAAAGCCATACTTGAAGAAAATGGAGTTAATAAAGATGATGAAATAGTTACATATTGTACAGCGGGTATTCGTTCAGCTCATATGCAGATAGTCTTAACTATGTTAGGATATGATAATGTACAGAACTTTGATGCAAGTTTTCATGCATGGGCCGGGAGCCCAGAGCTTGAATTAGAGTAATTAAAAGGAGAGATGTATAAAATGAAAAAATTTACTGTAGCAGTAATTGCATTGTTAACATTGACACTATTAATGACAGGCTGTGGAAAAAAAGAAACGGATGGAGTTGCTGACGAATTTAAATATCATACTGCAGAAGAAGTAAAAGAATTTATTGAAAAAGATGAGGATATGATTCTATTAGATATTCAACCTGAAGAAGATTGGGACAAACACCATATTAAAGGAGCTATAGCAACTTATGCTTTCCCTGCAGATGATGATGAAGGCAAAGCAAAGTTAGATGAAGTTCTACCTACTCTTGAAGAATCAGAAGATAAGATAATAATAATATGCCCTCGTGGTGGTGGTGGAGCTGAAAATACCCATAAATACTTAGTAGAAAAAGGTATAAAAGAAGATCGTCTTTATATATTAGAAAAAGGTCAAGAGGGTTGGCCATATGATGAACTTTTAGAAGATTAAAGTAAATTTAAGAAAGGCTGATTGATAAGATTGAGAAAGTTAAGCAAATCTGTATGGATTAAAATAGGTGTTCTTGTGGTAGTTGTATTAATATGTATATTTGTAACACCAGTTAGAAATGGAATTAAAAATATTGTCCATTTATTTAGTCTTTTAGATGTGGAAGCTGTAAAAGAATATATACTATCTTTTGGGATATGGGCGCCAGTAATATCTTTTTTTCTAATGATCTTCCAGTCAATAGCTGCGCCACTTCCTGCATTTTTAATAACCTTTGCAAACGCTAGTTTATTTGGTTGGGTAAAAGGAGCAATATTATCCTGGTCTAGTGCAATGGCAGGTGCGGCACTGTGTTTCTATATTTCAAGGATTTATGGCCGGAATGCAGCTGAAAAGTTTACTAGTAAATTTGCCCTAGATGAAATAGAAAAGTTTTTTGAAAGATATGGTGATTATGCAATTCTTATAGCAAGATTATTACCTTTCATATCTTTTGATATTGTAAGTTATGCAGCAGGTCTTACCCCTATGAATTTTTGGTCATTTTTCTGGGCTACAGGATTAGGACAACTTCCCGCAACTTTGATCTATTCTTATGTTGGGGGAATGCTTACAGGAGGAGTAAAAAAATTTGTAACTGGACTTCTAATTCTATTTTCATTAAGTGCTTTAATATTCTTAATGAAGAAAATTTACAATGATAGAACTGCCAAAAAAGAAACGAAGATGAAAACTGCTGAAAAGAATCAGTAATTTAATAAAAAGGGGTTGTTTCTAGTAGAGACAATCCTTTTAGCTTGATAAGGGTGAAAATATGGAAAAGATTAATATTGAAAAAAGAATCTTAGATAGAATCAACATAGAGTATGAGAAATGTATAGGCTGTAAACTATGTATGAAAGGCTGTCCTATGCTAGATGAGTTTTGTGATTCTCCAAAAGAATTATTAGGGAAATTGATAGGAGAAGGAAAAGTAGATTACAAACTGCCTTATTCATGTTTACTTTGTGGTTATTGTACAAAAGTTTGTCCTAAAGATGTGGACCTAAAAAAATTATTTTTCCAGTTGAGAAATAATATTATTAAGGAATCAAATGGAGAACCTCCTAAAGAATTAGGTTATGCATCGATAAAATTTCATCAAAAAAATAGTTTCTCCAAATTATTTAGCACAGATATAAAAGGTATGGATAATGATTCTGATATTATCTTTTTTCCCGGCTGTAGCTTAATGGCTTATAGCCCTAAAATAGTTGAGAAAACCTATGAATATTTAAAAGATAATATACCTGGTATGGGAATTTATATAAAATGTTGTGGTAAACCAACTTTATTTATGGGAGACGAAAAAAGGTTTATTAAATATTATGACATAATAAAGGAAGATTTTGAAAAAAATAGTGTGAAACGAGTAATAACAGCCTGCCCTAATTGTTTTAATACTATAAAAAATACTAGCGAGAATGTGAAAGTAATATCTCTATGGGATGTTATATCAGAAGTTGGAGTTCCTAAAAATGTAAAGGGGAAAGGGGAAAATGTTGAACTAACTTTTTCTATACATGATCCATGCCCTACAAGAGATGAAAGAAAGACTCACAATGCCATTAGAAATATTTTAGATGGAATAGGGCTTAAGTATAAAGAAAATGAGTTTTCTGGAGAAGAAACTCTTTGCTGTGGAGCAGGGGGGATGGTTTTTTTAGCTAACGAATCCATAGCTCTAGGTCAAAAGAAGAAAAGAGCTACTGAATTAGAAGAAGAGCATATAATAACCTATTGTGAAGAATGTGTTCAGTCTATGAAAAGTGGGGGTAAAAAATCCTTTCATGTTCTAGATTTATTATTCCATGAGGAAATATATGAAAGCTTCAATCAAAAAGATGTAAGTTTTATAGGTAAATGGATAAATAGGTATAAGGGAAGGGCAAGGATAAAATGGAAAAATCAAGACAAGGAGTATTAAAATATGTATTTGCTTTTATTATAATAGGGGTAATAATTTTTATTCTTAATAAATTTAATATTTTTAAAGGCTATGGGGCTAATGAAATGAAAGAATATGTAAAATCTTTTGGGGTATGGGCTCCTATAATTTATTTAGGAATACTTTCTATACTTCCTCTTCTTTTATTTCCAGACTCTGTAATGGTTATGGCTGGGGGAATGATTTTTGGTTTGTATAAAGGAACACTATTAACCTTATTGGGCTCTTTAATTGGGGGTACTGTGGCTTTTTGCATTTCTAGAAATCTAGGACAAAATGCAGTTAAGAAAATTATAAAAAAGGATTTAGTTTTGTTTAGAGAACAATCTGAGAAAAATGGATTTATTATAATATTACTTCTTAGACTTGTGCCCCTTTTTCCTTTTAAAGTAGTGAGTTATAGTGCTGGACTATCAGATATAAAATATAAAGATTTCTTATTAGCTACTGCAATAGGAGCATTACCAGGAATGATTGTATATACCAATGTAGGAGATAAGTCTACTGCTATAGGTAGTACTAGCTTTTATATTTCCATAGGTCTATTATTATTGCTTATAGTTGTATCTCTATGGTTAAAAAAGAAATTTTCAACAAAAGACATAGGAGGGATTGAAAGTGAAGAGAAAGATGTTCAAAAATAGTTTAATACTTTTATTAATAGGAATTTTAGCATTAAATTTAGTTGGTTGTGGGAAAAAAGAAATAAATGATGAAGATGTATTAGAAAAGGATTGGGATGAAATATTAGAAGTTGCAAAAGGGACTACTGTTAATTTTTATGGTTGGGGTGGTAGTCAACAATATAATTCTTGGGTTGACGGATATTTATCAGACAAGCTTAAAGAAGAATATGATATAACCCTTAATAGAGTAGGTATGGACATAGATGAGATACTAAATAAATTATTAAATGAGAAGCAAGTAGATGCAAAAGATGGAGATATAGATATGGTTTGGATAAATGGGGAAAACTTTTTTACTGCAAAAGAAAACGACTTATTATTTGGTCCTTTTACAGACAAGCTTCCAAACTTTGAAAAATATTTAGATGTGGATTCTGTTGAAGTTAAATATGACTTTGGTTATCCCGTGGAAGGTTATGAATCTCCTTATGGAAAAGCTCAATTTGTGTTGGTATGTGATAGTGAGAAAGTAGAGGAACCTCCTAAGGGTCATGAAGAATTATTCAATTGGGCTAAAGAAAACCCTGGCAAATTTACTTATCCTGCATTACCTGATTTTACAGGTTCTGTATTTGTCAGAAATATTATATGTGACATAGTCGGTTATGAACAATTTATGGATATGGAAGCAGACGAAGAAACAGTAAGAGAAGCTATTGAACCTGCAATGGATTATTTAAAAGAATTAAAACCTTATTTATGGAAGGAAGGAAAAACTTATCCAGCTGACTCTGCATTATTAGATAATATGTATGCAGATGGAGAAGTAGTAATGACTATGACTTACAATCCTAATTCTCCTTCAGGGAAAATAGTTACAGGAGAGTATCCAGATTCTACAAAAACTTTTGTATTTGACAAAGGAACTGTAGGAAACACTCATTTTATAGGGATACCTTTTAATGCACAGAATAAAGCTGGAGCTATGGCAGCTATAGATTATATATTAAATGTTGAAGTTCAAGCATCAAAGTATGTGCCTGGAAACTGGGGGGATTTACCAGTTGTGGACAATAATAAATTAAGTGCTGAAGAAAAAGAAATTTTAGAATCAGTAGATCTAGGTAAAGCAACTCTTCCTCAAGATGTATTAGCAGAACATAGGATACCAGAAATACCAGCTGATTTAGTACCTATTATAGAAAAAATTTGGATGGAAACTATTCCAGGCGAGAGTGATTAGTGTTGAAGGGCAAAATAAAACCTTATATTTTAATAACTCCTATTATGATTATTATATTAGGAATATTTGTTACAGGTTTAATTATGGGATTTATTCAAAGCTTAGGTCATTTCAAAGCTATAGGACTTAATGGATTTACACTGAAGTACTATAAAGAAGTGTTAACAAGTAAAGATTTTTTATCTTCTTTAGGCTTTAGTTTTTATATATCAATAGTTTCTTCAGTAATTGCTATAGTATTAGGAATACTTTTATCTTATTCTATATTCAGGATTGATAGTAAGAGAAAAACTATAGACTTTATGTATAAGTTTCCCATCATAGTACCTCATATTGTGGCTGTATTACTTGTATATAATATATTGGTTCAAAATGGAATACTTCCTAGAATTTTATATTTTATTGGTTTAATAAAGGAGCCCTTTCAATTTCCATCCCTTCTATATGAGAAGAATGGAGTTGGAATAATCATAGCTTACCTGTGGAAGGAGGTACCTTTTGTGGCTATGGTTACTTATACAATTTTAGGCAATTTAAGTTATAATCTTTCTGAAGTAGCCCTGAATCTTGGGGCTACTAATAGACAGGTGTTTTTTCACGTATTTCTTCCATTAATAATGCCATCAGTATTGTCAGCTTTTATAATAATATTTGCATTTTCTTTTGGAGCTTATGAGGTGCCCTTTCTTTTGGGAGCTACATCTCCAAAAGCATTATCTGTTAAAGCTTTTATAGAATATAGTAATCCTGATTTAACTAATAGACCTTATGCTATGGTTATAAATATGATACTGACATTTTTATCTTTTATTTTAGTAGGGCTTTATCAAAAAACCTTTGAGTTAATTTCTAAATATAAGGGGTGATTATATGGATAACAAAAATTCATTTATATTTAAAATAATAACTTATATTTTCCTAATATTTTTAGTGTTGCCCCTTATAGTCATTGTTATCTGGAGTTTCACTAAAAATTGGCCTTGGCCAAATTTAATGCCAAAAGAATTTGGACTAAGAGGATGGAAGCATTTTTTTAATCCTTCTAGTAGGTCATTAGAAACACTTTTAAGTAGCATTTGGTTGTCTTTAGTCGTAACTATTATTGCTTTAATAATAAGCATTCCAGCTGGAAAGGCTTTAGGAATATATGATTTTAAAGGTAAAAAGGTAGTAGAACTTTTAATATTTGCACCAGTAATGGTTCCTACTGTTGCAATAGCTATGGGGATACATCTTTCCTTTTTAAAAGTAGGTCTTGCAAATACTTTCCAAGGTGTTGTTCTAATTCATCTAATTCCTTGTATTCCCTATAGCGTAAGAATACTACAAAATGTCTTTGAAATAGTAGGAGATTCATTAGATATGCAAGCTAAGGTATTAGGGGCTAGTCCATTACAAGTCTTTATTCATGTAACTCTACCCTTAATAGCACCGGGAATAGTTTCAGCAGGTAGTATGGTTTTTATAGTGTCTTTTAGTCAATATTTTTTAACGCTTTTAATTGGTGGAGGAAAAATTGTAACATTTTCTATGATTATGTTTCCCTTTATTCAAAGTGGAGATAGAATGATGGGGGCTGTTTATAGTATTGTATTTATTTTAGCCACTCTTATATGTTTAGGTATAATGGAAAAGGCTATTAAACATTTTTATAAAAGTGGAAACTTCTTTTTTAGCTAGTTTAAATGAATTTAAGTTAAAGGAGTATTTATATGTCTAGAATTGATTTGCAAAATATATCTAAAAGCTTTGACAAAAAGAGGGTATTAGATAATATTAATCTTGTAGTTCCAGAAGGGAAGTTAATATCCTTACTTGGACCCTCTGGATGTGGGAAAACGACAACTTTAAAAATTATTGCTGGTTTGTTAAATCCAGATGAAGGAGATATATTGCTTGAAGGTAGTTCCGTATTAAAGGTTCCAGTAGAGAAAAGGGGAGCTGTAATAGTATTTCAAGATTATCTATTATTTCCTCATTTAAATGTGGGAGATAATATTGGTTTTGGTCTTAAAATGGCAAAGGTAGATAAAGAAATAATAAGAAAACAAGTTCAAAAAATGTTAAGATTAGTCCAATTAGAAGGATATGAAAAAAGAATGCCCCATGAATTGTCTGGAGGTCAGAAACAAAGAGTTGCTTTAGCTAGAGCATTAGCCATAGAGCCAAAAGTACTTCTTCTTGATGAACCATTTTCTAATTTGGATAGGAAGCTTAGAGAAGATATGAGAGATTTTATATTAAACTTACAAAGAAGGCTTAATATTACAACTGTATTAGTCACTCATGATAAAGAGGAGGCTTTGATGACTTCAGATAAAATAGCAGTTATGTTAGATGGGAAAATAAAACAATCTGGTACACCTTTAGAATTATATGAAAAGCCATATTGTCCAGAAGTAGCAAATTTTCTTGGTGAAAAAAACTACATTAAAGGTAATATAATAGATGGGTATTTTATAAGTAATATTTTTAAAATTAAAACTGATGTTCCTAATGAAAAGAATGTAAAGGCTATGATAAAACCTGAAGAAATAAAATTATTACCCCTGAGTGGGACAAATATAAAAGGTAAGGTAATAGTAAAGAGATATGCAGGAGATAGAATATATTATACAGTTAAAATAGGAAATGTTGAATTGAAGTCAATATCTGACTCCAATACAATATTTGAACCAGGAGATGAAGTTTCTATTTTAATAGATTATGACAAGATGATATTTTTTTAAAATAAGGAGCCATTAATATGATTTCTATAATTATACCAATTTTAAATGAAGAAGGAACAATAGAAAAGACTTTAGATCAGCTGAGCAAGCTAGAAGGAGATAAAGAAATTATAGTTGTAGACGGTGGTAGTACCGATAATACAGTTGAAATTGCAAATAAGTATTGTACTGTAATAAATAGTCCTAAGGGAAGGGCAAGACAGATGAATTGTGGTGCCCAAATAGCAAAGGGAAATATATTATGGTTTTTCCATTCTGATTCTAAAGCATCTGTAGATTCTTTAAACAGCATAAAAAATACTATTGATGATGGATATATCGGTGGAGGATTTCAGTTATATTTCTATGATTTAGATACCTTATTTATGAAATTCATTGCTAAGACATCAAATATAAGAGCTAAATATTTTCATTTGTTTTTTGGAGATCAAGGTATATTTGTAAGAAAAGATGTATTTGAATATATGAATGGATATAAGGATATAGAGCTTATGGAAGACTTTGACTTTTCTAGAAGATTTCATAGACTAGGAAAGACTAAAATGACAGAATCTAAAATTGGCACATCGGCTAGAAGGTTCAACTCTGGTGGTCAACTAAAGACTTTTTTCCTTATGAAAAAGATACAATTATTGTATATATTAGGAACACCACCTTCAAAACTAAATCAGATGTATAGAGAGGTGAGATAAGTGAATGCTTTAATTCTTATGACTAGGATACCGATACCCGGCAAGACAAAAACTAGACTAATGGATATATTAACAGGAATTGAATGTGCAGAAATTCATAAGGCTTTTTTATTAGATCTATTTAATCTATTCAATTATTTGAAAGATGATGTAGATATATACCTTACCTATACACCAGAAGATTCTTTTCACATTTTCGGAGATATGATTCCAAACTATATTAAAACCTTTCCCCAAAAAGGTGGAGACTTAGGTGAAAAAATGAGAAATGCTATGGAAGAAGTTTTAGACAAAGGATATGACTCGGTAATATTAATAGGCTCCGATATACCTAATATTCAACCAGATGACATATATAAGGCTTTTGATTTATTAGAAGAGAATGATATTTGTTTGGGACCGAGTTTTGATGGAGGATATTATTTGATTGGTATGAAAAGATTATACTCTGTAATATTTGATAATGATTTAAAATGGGGTAAAAAATCTGTTCTTGAAAGGACTGTTGATATAGCAAATAGGGAGGGGCTTTCAGTAGGTTTAGCTATCAAGCATATGGATATTGATACAAAAGAAGACTTATTAAATTTTTCTGAAGAAATGGAAAAGAATAATAAAAATATGATTATTCCACAAAATACCTTGGAATATATTCAGAATATGGAGTGGATTCATTATGCTTAAAGAGAATCTAATAAATAAAATTAATGAATATATTAATAAATATAGGAATAAAAATGTTTTAAATATTAATGTTGGAGAAGATTATAATGTTTCATTTTTAGCTCAAGGAGAGTATAATATAAATTTTATTCTAGAATCTAATTTAAATAAAAATGTTTTTAGAGTTAATACTGGGAGTCAATTAGAATTAAAAAATCAAATAAAATATGAATATTGTGCATTAAAATCATTAGAGGTATCCGGTGTTACGCCAAAAGTATATTACGTAGATGATACTAAGAATTATTTTGATTATGGAATTCTAATAATGGAATTTTTAGAAGGAAGACCATTAGAGTATAATAAAGACCTTAAAAAGGCAGGAAAAATATTTTCTAAAATACACTCTATTGACTTAAATAAAATAAATAATGATAACTTTATTGTAGAGTCAAATATTTTTACAGAGAGAGTTAAAGAAGCAGAAAGACTATTAGATAAATTTTGGGATTCATCTATTGTAAATATAGAATTAAAAAGATATTTTGATAGATTTCTTAACTGGGCTATAAAGAATAAATCAAAGGAAAAATATTTTATTGAAAATAAATGGCATGTAATAAATAATACAGAGGTTAATTCTCATAATTTTATTATAGGCGATAATGGAAATTATCTAATAGACTGGGAGAAACCGGTTATTAGTGATCCTTGTCAAGATTTAACTCAATTTTTAGCGCCTACTACTACTTTATGGAGGGCTGATTACTTATTAAGTAAGGAAGAGGAAGAAAGTTTTTTTAAAGAATATATAGATGGCTTGGGAGGAGAAGATAGAAATATTAGGGATAGAGTCTATATGTATAATCCATATTTATATTTAAGAGCATTGTCTTGGTGTGCATATGCATATATAGAATATCATGATCCAAACAAAGAAATTAAGAATATGGATACTTTTAATAAAGTAAAAGAATATTTGCAAATAGATTTTATGGATGATCTTTTAAAAGATTATTTGGTTTAATGATACTACAACTAATTTTTATGACCTTGAAACATATAAAAAGTGGATATAAAAGGAGATTATAAATGTTAGATACTTATGGGAGAAAATATATAAGCGCTCTAATTAAAAATGTTGCAGACTTTTTTATCAAATTAAACTTTACAGCAAATCAAATTACTAAATTAGCCTTTATTATTGGTATATTCTCAGGAGTATTTGTCTATTTTGACAAAGCTGTAATGGCTGTAGTAGTTCTTTGGGTATCTGGGCTCTTAGATGCAGTAGATGGAGAAATTGCTCGACGACAAAAAGATACTACAGATTGGGGAACAGTTATGGATATAACTTTTGATAGGATAGTAGAAATTTCTGTAATAATAGGATTAGGATTAAGATATACAGATTCAAGAATCCATTTGTTATTCTTATCATGTTCAATAATTATTTCAATGACTATTTTTTTAACTGTAGGTGCTCTTTCTGAAAAAAAGAGTAGTAAGTCTTTCTATTATCAGGCTGGTATTATGGAAAGAACAGAAGGGTTTATTATGTTTACATTAATGATACTATTTAGTGGTAAATTAAGTCTATTTACGGTAATATACGCAGTATTGGTGTTTATAACAGCTATGCAAAGATTAGCAGAGGCAAAGGATATACTTGAAGATTAATATTAGGTGCTTTGTAAGACTTTTCTTGTATTATTAAATTATATTTGAACTTTTAAATGACAAAAGTTTATCAAGAATATCTATAAGGTTTTCATATTCATAAATAAAATGAATTTAATTATGTAATTAAATTGTATTACAATGTCAATACAACTGTATAAGTAATTGGTTTTTTGAGATCTATTTAAAAATGAGGATTTTTGTAGTCCATATTTTGTAAACTTGGTCTATATTAGGATTTCAATTGGTCTCTACTAGGTATGAATTTTAGTGGACGACTTTCTGATTTCAACCTTTTACATATATCAACTAATATATAATATTTTAGAATCTATTATATATAATCAGAAGATGATACTAAAGGCAATGTGTTTAGGATGATTTATCATAACAATTTATTA
>Ga0079226_10002498_pt1 | contig 14224 bp, 12 predicted proteins | sample Poulit2014_FD_76345 | JGI IMG/M metagenome (GOLD analysis project Ga0079226, IMG submission 76345) | Agricultural soil microbial communities from Georgia to study Nitrogen management - Poultry litter 2014 | ecosystem: Environmental > Terrestrial > Soil > Agricultural land | place: USA: Georgia... | reverse complement strand
GCTGCAAACATTATCATTTTATGTGAACCACAATGGAAACCGTCAACAGAGGAACAAGCGATTAGCAGAGCTTACCGAATGGGACAATCAAGAGACGTCGTCGTTTATCGATTATTAACGGAAAACAGTATCGATGTCACCATGCTCGAGGTGCTTGGTGAGAAGGCAAATCTGTTTGACTTATATGCGAGAGAATCCGATGTGGCTTCACAGGCACTAAATGAACATGAAGAAGTGGAAGAATCTGTGAAGCAGAAAGTGTTGCAATTAGAGAAGAAGCGGGTGGAGGAGAAGGTTGGGTGAGATTCCCTCTTAAATGTATATCCCTAACAATCAAAAGTGTGAGTTTAAGGCTGACTGGGACTAATCCTAGGCAGGCTTACATAAGCCAATAATCGGGGTCGAATTAATAATGAATTCATTCCTGTTTGCCAGCATATTCTCCAGATAATTCCTTGATAGCTCGTATATCATCATTCAAACTCGCTTCCGCATATTCCATCCTAGGGGTATGCTTCGATCGTAATAACTCAATAAACTCTCCCAATGATTTGCCGGCCAGATTAGCTGCTCTAGCGAGTGACACTTGTTTTTCACCCGATAGCAAGTGATATTCTTACTTTGTCATCAAGGTTGTCGCTTTCTAATTGATTCACTACCGGAAGAAACGCTTTTGGTAAATTGACTTGAAGTGAATCCGTTGACATTGAAAAACTCCTTTTCTATATAAAATATAACTTAGTGTGTGTTTGTTTCTTTCTTTATCATATCATCATAGTAAGAATAAGAAAATATGTAACGGTGTTAAGGAAAGAGGGCAGTGTCCTACTGAGGAGAATTAACTGCAATGGTTAGAGAAGACGCCCCTTAATATTCGGAAAAAGTGTTTAATAACGGAGCAGCAATACTTGAGTTGAAAAGGATTAATTCTTTTTTGCGGTTTTTGGTTCGAAAAGTTCTTTGGGAATATCTTACCTAATTTTAGGCATATTCTTTTTAGTTTTAGCAGGCTCCATAATATGAACTGTGTAAGTACCCATTTTACAGACCCTTTTTTAATCATCCAGTGCCTCTTGAAGGTCTAATGGATCGCCTCCTTCGTTAATCAATTGATGGAGTTTAGGAAGAAGTGCCAGGCACCTAATTCTTAGCGGTCACAAGATTTTACAAGACCCCAAAGCTTTATGAAGTGATGAATAAAATGAATGATTTTGATGAAGCGTTAAGACAAGCCATCGAAAAACAAGTATCAAATCAACACGTCGTATTTATCCAAAAAGACTTTGATAATCAAAAATTACCTAGATCCAGCCACATAAGCGGTTATTACCCGTTGGCATGCAAACTTATTCCAAAACTCGGACAACGAGACAGGTCAACAGAATAGATGCAAAGATTAATCATCTGATAGGCGAGGATACGGAAATACTGATTGATTTAGAATATGCAGCCCTCAACTGATAGAGATGATTAGTGAAACATTTGACCCGGAAAAAGGGAAAGCGTGGGACGTCACATCATTTTTAGCAAGCCTTGAATTTCTATCAAACCATTCCACATCAGCTGAAAATAAAGTTTGGCTCATCATTCGAACGAATAGAAATATGAAGACGCACCAGATACACCAAGGGGCAAAAACAGTGAACTAAAAACCGCACGCCAACTTATTCAAGATACCCCAGCGCTTATATTACTTATGGAAAACGGATCCGAGGAACAAGGCTGGCGAAACAGCCCATTTTGGTGGCCAGTATTAGTCACTCCAGCTGAGACGGCGCCTGTGGTGTTTGCGAGGGAGACGGTAGATAGGTGACTATAGAGCGGGCATACTCGTCTATATAAATCAAAGGCATCTATCATATGGTGTCTTTGGTTCTGTCTTCATCCAATAGAATCTCCATAAAAAAGCGGAATAAGGTCTAAAACAGTAAGGAAATGCAAACCCTATTCCTGAGTTGAATAAAATGATTGGACTTTATTAGAATCAGTATATTCTTATTCGTTTTTCTAGATATACCGATATATTATATGATTTCATTCCTGCGAGAACCTACTAAAATCGAGTGGGCAAATGTAGAAGGTGATGTTGAGAGGCATAAATGTGAAAATTATATTGAACGGAGTTTATATGATGCCTTGTTGTTTCATGGATATACCGTGAGAACCCAAGTTCTATGCGGAAAATATAGAATCGATATCACCCTCCTGCAAAATAGGTTAGCAATTGAATGTGACGGGAAAGAATTCCATTCAACAAAGAAACAGAAAGCCCATGACTATAGAAAGAATGCTTATCTGAAGAAACAAGGTTGGAAAGTAGTGCGTTTTTCTGGAAGGAAAATTAATAAGAACATAGCAAATGTCCTAGGTAAAATTTAAAAAGAAATAGGGCTGAAGTAACTTTGTCTTTAACGAAGAATCATCCCTAATTGTTAGGATTCAACTGGCAAGAATTTGTTTAGTTAGAATTATCTAGCTCACAAAAAAGCCAGACAGCCCATCGGAGGATGAACAATCTGACTCTTTAATATTGTGCTGGAATTTCGTCACAGCCTTCATCTAGTTATTTAATCAAAAGGACTATTTTCCTCGACCAAATTTTCAACATAATGAATAATCGTCTTAAGTAAATCGGCTTGTGCGTTATAGGCAATCGTAAGCATCTCATCATCTTGAACTTTAATAAAAGGTTTAAAAATATCTTCTATTAAAATTTCCATCCCATGATCGGCATACTCTTCAGCAATTTTATAAACTTTTCCTGGTTCATCCAATATATTAAGATTTTGTTCTTCGGAGGATTTTACCGCTATAGACCTCAATACTGTCTCTTGGTGTTCATCTAAAGTTCCTGACCAAAGTAGCATTTCAGTATTTTTTATTTGATTTTTCTTTCCAGATTTAAAACCAATTGTGGTACAAAGGGTGAATAAATCTTTATTTTTTGTGAAAATTCTAGGGCTTGCTGGAGAATCATCTATTAATGCACGATATATACCAATATACTTTTTTCTTACATAAATACGCTCTCCCATACTCATACTACTTCACTTCTTTCTTTCGCTACTATTGTGTTTAAATCCTTCGGAGATACTTCTTTAATTTCTGTTACCCCTTCAGTAACAGCATCCAATACGTAAAATTTACCCCACTTACCAGTTTGCTTTAAATATTTTGCTTCCTCATCTGCTTTAAATTCACTGCCAGTAACAAGTAATACCCACTGCGGGGTGATTGTAGGTATGTGGCTTACTAGATTATATCTATGCTCCGGTGATAGGCGCCCAAACGGAGTATCCATAAACAATGGAATTTCAAGAATAGATTTACCACCTGCTACAGCAGCTAATGCAGTTATAAAGGATAGAGATATGATCTGACGTTGACCTGCAGATATATTTGCAAGGAATGGTCGTCCATTCCAATCTAGTACATCGAGTGTATAGTTTTCGTTTATAACAATTTTTTTCAGATTAGTTGAGCCACCTTCATCAATAAGATAATTGAAAATTTCATTTGTTTTAGCTTCTAACTCAATTTTAATCTCGTCTTCAAAGCTTTGAATGATTTCATTAAGAGCTGCTAAACTCTTGTCAACAATTTTCAGTTGTCTTGTAATTTGAGCCTGCAACTCATTTTCAGCTCTAAGACTTCTCTGTTTTTTCTCAAGCCTTTCTTTTTGTTCACTTACTTCTTCATATTCCTTTTCATAGTCTTCAAGTTGCTGTTCAGCTCTAGCGATGTCCTTCATTAAAGTGTCCCGATACTGGAAGTTGTTTGCCATATCCTCTTCTGAAACATCTCCAACTTCCTTCTTTAAGCGTTCATAATCATTTATACGTATATCAAGTTGTTCTTCAATCTGGGCAGCATTTAATAAGCTTTCAGAAATAGAGCGGGAGGAATATTGCATATGGCTTGCAGTTGTTTTTAAATCACCGAACAATTTCATTGCATGTTTTTCATATACTTGTGTAGTAGACTTCTGTTTCCAATCAAGTAAACTCTCATACTCTTTTGATCCTATACTTAGTTCACGCCCACAGATACAACTCATCTCATTTAAAAGCCTATCTATTAACTCCGTTTTTATTTCGGAAGGTACTTCACCACGGATTCGTTGCCCCTCTAAGTCAGCAATTAATTCCCCAACCGGGTCCTTAGCAAGCATCACACTCAGTGACGGTGTTAATTCAACCATTTCTTGATGGATTTTATTGCGCTCTAATTTTAGTGTATCAATCTCTTTTTCTAAATCCATAATTTTATTTAGGATCGGACGTTGGTCTTCTATTTCCTTTAATTCCCGGTCAATATCTGCTTTTTGGTTCTCTGCAATATTTAGGTTTTCTATGAGAGTATCAATTTTTAACTGGATTTCAGCAAGTCTCTCATCTTTTTCTTCAACTTTTTGTATATTACTTAACATTTCTCCTGTTGATATCTTTTTGAGTTCACTATTTAAGTCCTTTTTATGTTGCTCTAAAGCTTGATTTAATAAGAATAAATTATCTATCTTTAATAAGTTTTTAATCCCTGTTTGTATATTCTCCTTTTGTTTTTTTGAAGCTTTGGTTAAAGATTCAATTCTTTCTCCATCAAACAGGAAATAGTTTTTTACCCGTTCATCTAAAATTGAATTAATAATTTCACGTATTTCATCACTTTTTGATTCGTCATAATAATCGGTGTTGCCATTTTCTTTAATAATCGTTAATTTTACAGATGGAAGATCTTCATGTATTTTTCCATTTTCATCTTTAATAGCGCTAAAATATCGACTAATCTTATACTGTTCATCATTATGCATAAAGTCAATTGTAACACCGACTTGTATTCCTTTCCCTTGTGTTGCTGCTTCATCAATCGCTTTTAAGTTTGCCAGATATATTATTGAATCCTTGTTGTCTTCGTACTCATCTTGTTCCAAATAACGATCTCCATAAAAACCAAATAACATGGAACGATATAATGTAGTTTTACCTAGCCCATTCTCTCCATAAACAACGGTTACATTAGCATCTTCGCCTTTTTCTGCTCCAGAGAATTTAATTGATTGCTCGCCGTAATATTGCTTGAAGTTTTTCATGACCATTTTTCTCAGTCTCATACCATGCTCTCCTTCGCTATTTTTTCAATGTCTCGTGATATACGATTTTTGACACGAGTTACTTGCGCTCTTTCTGTGTATTTAATTCCTTTTTTCAAAACCATTTGTATTTCCTCTTCATATTTCTCTATTTTACTCACGATTATATCGTTAATTTTTAAGTTATCCATTGTTGCCACTTCCTTTTTCTTCATTCATCATACGATAAGCATCCCAAGGTTTTAGGTCAATAATATGTCGAAGTTTATGTGCTTCAAGAATAGGAAGGATAGCTTCACGGGCTTCGAATTTATTTAAAGCTCCATCTGCAAACTCCGCAAATCTTGGCACCTCACGTTGCAACACACCTAGACCTGAATCTTCTCCCCAATGTGAATTTGGCGGAACAGCATAAAAGTCATATATGATAGCTTCTGTCTTTTTATCATATTTCCTCAATATTCGTCCCCTCCGCTGAACGAACTCTCGTGGGTTTGTTGTACTCGATAAAAAGTATGCCTCTTTCGTGGCTGGGATATTTACTCCTTCATCTAGACATTTCATTGCGACAAGAACTTGAATATCCCCATTGCCAAATTGTTCAAGGAGCTCGATTTTCTTTTTGTTCGAGACAGTGTATATAAATTCATGTGCTCGTATACCTAATTTAGCAAGCATCCTAACAACCTCATTTGTTTTTCCAACAGGACTATAGACAAGGGTGTGTTTAATGTTCTCTAGCCCCTCAGATTTTATTTTTTTCTTAATCAGTACTTCAAGCAGTGTCATCTTTTCCTCAGCGTTATTTACAATTCTAGATCGTAGCATTAACAATTGCTGAACCTTATCTTGTCGCTCAGATGGGGAGAGGTTCTTATCGTTTTGCGTATTAATTACTTTTTTTGTATACGATTTAAACTCTTCATACTCCGTACCCGTTAAAGGTACTGTTTGAGGATAAAACCGATATGGAGTCAAGAATCCCTTTTCCACAGCTGCTGTTATTGGAAATTCAATGACTGTTGTCTCAAAGTAATCTCTAAGTTTCTTACTTCCCGATTCATCAAACCACCTGTCAGGCGTAGCTGAAAGACCGATTCTATGGTCAAAGGTGCTATGTAGTAAATTACTTAGCTTTCTTGAACCTAAGTAATGAGACTCATCAGCTATATACAGAATTGGAGTTTTAACGCTTTCCATGAGTTTTAAAAATTGATCTGAGGATCCAGTATTATGTGTGGTTATGATGCAAAGGTTTTTTCTTAGGTTCTTATTTATTTCAAATACCTTACTACGCAGTTGGGAAATCCATACAGCGGTGGTTGTATCTTGCTTAACAATTGGGTTGAAACCAAACATTCTTGCTTCTTCTTTCCACTGTTCAACCAAATGATTAAAAGGTACAGTAATGAGTAAAACACTACTACTATGCTCATTAGTATACCTAGATGCTGCAGCAAGTGACGTAATTGTTTTACCTGTTCCGGTTGCCATTTCAAATAATCCTTTACAGTTATTCGCAAACCAGTTATTAATAGCCTCCTCTTGAAAATTATATAGTTTTATGTGCTCTGGGGGCATGAAGTGAAGAGACTTCTTGCGAACCGGAAGCTTATAGGGACGTGCTTTATTTTCCTTTAAACGAACAATATCGACTTGTATTGCTTTAGGTAAATCATAGACATGGTAAAAGTTTGAATGCAGTAAAAAGGACTGGTCGAATCTAGTCTCATGTCCATCAACAAATTTATCTTGTCCGGGAATCCATGAGCAAAAAACTGAAACACCCTCACCATTAAAACTTGCCTGCTCTGAATCATTTAACGAACCATGAAGAGCTACTTTATTACCTTCACTATCCTCAAATATGGCAAATTTATCATGAAAGTCTCCGCGATTATTTTTCGGTATAGCAATTTTAACTTCTAGTAATTCATCCGCAATGAGCCAAGCAAGTAATACTAATCTAGAATCAGCTAAGTTGCATTTCAGATCTTCTACTTGTTCAGCAAGTGACTGAAACACAATTTCATTTTTCCTAGCTTCATTTCCTAGTCGAAATGCATCCCAGTCTCTCTCATTTAAATGCGGAGAAGTTACTAGAGTTATTTTTCCTTGTTTCTCAGCCATGTTTACTAAGCCTTCCGCACACATTGCAAGCCAAGAAGAAGTAAAGTATCCCACTCCTCTTTTATAAGATATTGCATGAGAAAGTAATGGATTAAATAAGTCTCGAAAAATATTATCATTAATGTTATCGTATATAATCTTAAAATCTAATGAACGGAAGGTCATTGTTCTACCACCAATTCTTTTAGAATAACCTCATCATTAATCAGTTGATATTCTAACTCTTTATCGTTAGGTGTTAAATAATATTTAGGTATTGAATCACTACACATATCAATTCGGTACAAGTATTTTTGTAACTCCGAAACTTTAACATATCCACTAAATTTATTTTTCAATAAATAAGTTAAATAATCATGTTCACCTTGAATACCATAAGAATTATCTTTGGTTAAAATACCTACTTTTTTCGTACCTAATAAAATAAAATGACCGATATTCTGTAAAATTGAAGTTAATAGTGTGTGATTCCAATCAAACATAGGGTTTATATCTGGAAATTGTTTTATTAACTCATCATTAGAAATAATTTCACGATCAATATGGACAAATGGTTTATTAATAGTATTTAAGTGTTTCGATAGAACATAGACTAGCGTTTCTTCTTTAGGTTTCGTCCATTCAACTAAATTAATATGTGCGAATTCTTCTGGAAACACTTCTAGTATGGTATCTTTGGTCTTATTAAAAGCCATATAGTATGTTGACGTAGCCCAACCACGTTCTTGTATAAATTCTTCATAAAGTTCATCACGCAGAAAATAATCATCTTCTTCTAAAAAGAAAGTTTCAAATTGGCCGACTGCAGAAAGTTGCTCCACTTCATATTTTCCCGCCGGATGGATGTGCGGGTATCGATAGAAATCAAATTCTTCAGGATAATACATTTCAAGAAGGTGATATAATACTCTACTATCTTTTATGTTCATTTGGAGTAATGTTGATTTTCTTTCTTCAAAAACAGTTTCTATTGAAAAACTATTTTGTAGCTGATTAATTTTTTTCTTTACATATAAAAAGATGTTTTCAAGATCTTCTTTCTCAACATTTAAGCACTCTAAGTGTATTAAGCCGTTCGAAGTTTTAATTAAATTCTCAGAAACTGCGACGTTTTGATCATACGTCGTTCTTTTCCACCCAAGCGTATCAATGAAATGGTTAATTAAGGTATCATTCGCCACATAGTCATTGAAATCTTTCACATATTCTTCAACAATTTTTTTCTTTTCCATTCTTTCATGTCCTACCATGACAAGATTAGGTGAGCGGCTATAATTAAATGCATCTGGGAAATAGAGTTTGAGTAAAGAGAACAAAGCGTGTTCTGTATCAATTTCTAAGCTTTTTAGCCTATCAGCAAATTTACCAAATGCTACATTTGTATTAACTTGGATAGTGCTATCAGACATTTGTGACTGTAACCAATCTTTAATAGGTTGAAGCGTAGTTACCTTAACATCTGGATTAACTGCTGAGATATGTTTGAAATATCCAACTTTCCAAAGAATGATCACACTTTCATCTCTAGTTAAATTTGCAATAATAGACCTAGGAGAATCATTTGTAAATTCATCTGGAAAGTATTCTAATAGTTTTTCTACAAATAAATCTATTTCCTTATAAACATTGAGCCCGTTAGCGAATTCCTTTTCAAATACTATCTGACACATACGCGCTTTAGTCAGATTTTGTCTGTAAACATATTGATTGGGTTCAAGTGTACTATCAAAGTTCTTATTAATTATATCTGTTGTTAAGGTCTCCACCTGATTTACATCTACATTACCACCATCTTTAATCGCATAGTTTGATAAGAAATCTACTACATACTGTTCGATATCTTCACGGGATAAAATATATGTATCCTCATTAATTATATTAGACTTAAGAGCATCGATGGTTTCAAGAAATTTTCCACGATTGCCAATATATAAATAACCTTTGTAAATATTAAATGGCAAGGAATATACCTCTATGATAGAACGCATAATTTTAGCAACTTCATTGTCTTCAAATTGATCATAAATATTAACAAATAAGTTATTTTTGATCTTATCTGTAATATATTCAAAGTACTTATCATACTGTTTAAATAATTTATCCAGGGATTTTTTGACTATTTGTCTTACTCTTTCGCGAGTTAAGCCAAACCTTTCTCCTATTACTTCTAAAGTATTTCCTGTAATTCTTTGATAAGCAATTTTCCAATCTCTTTCAGATAAAAAAGTGGGTTTTTTCTTAGTCTTGAATTGTTTTAAAGTTTGAGATAAGAGTTCCTGCATTGCATCTATAGTCAATAGGTTAAATACTTCAGCACTTAATTCACGACTTTTTACTTTTCTATACCCATGTTCACGTAAAAAGTTTTCCATATTAAACGGAATATCACCTAGTAAATTAATGTCATAGTTCTTAAATAATTGATAAATATTTTCATCTATTTGTTCTTGTGATATAGAAAGTTGCATCCATTCTTCTCTAAACGGTATTTTTTCACCAAGGTACAAAATACCTCCTTCTTCTAAAATAGTGCTTTCCACTTTATTTTTCATATTCTTCTTCGTATCTATTGATTTATTACTGTTCCCGTCAATACTTTCAAAAAACTTATCAAGAGACCTTTGACCTATATAGGGTACATTTAATAAAAAGGTTAAATCCCTTGGCAAATCACCAACCTTCTTATACCCTTTCTTAATTAGTGTTCTTAAGATTTTTGAACCTGGTAATTCGTCAGTGGTTAACGAGAGATTTCCCATCTCTGAGGAGATAGAATAACTAGAATCACCAACATGAAAAAATAGCTTCTTTTCTGTTGACATATATTCACTTTTATTGTTTAGTAGGGTTCTAAACCCTTGGTTTTTTTCCAGAGAAGATGTTTCTAAAAAGCTAAAACCTTCTTTTTCAAAAAAAGTTCGAGCTCTGTTTACATCTAGATTCTCATTGATAACATGGTCTAAAGGTAAAAGGTGAAGGTCATACTTTTCGAAAATACCATTAGGAACCAATTGTAATTTCAGGAATGCATATCGATAGTCATAATCTATCACTTTAGTATTTCTTTGTTGTTCTCGTAAATAAAGATTAAATCCGCTTCCATTATTGTTAGAAAAATGATAACGATTTAACTTCCCGGAAAATACAAAGCCTTGAAAAGCTAAAAATTTTATTACTCTCCAAAATTCGCCAAAGTATTCTTTATAAACCTTTTTCAGTTCATTTTCGGATATATCTCCATAAGTTTTCCAGTCATATTTATCTTTTAATAAAGAAATTACATTTTTTTTGTTATTAGGTAGTAATTTCTCGTCTAAGTACGGAGGTATAATAACGTTAGACATATTTTCACCCCATAACTATAGTTTCTTTAGGTGGATCTTATCAAAATGGGTGTAAAAGAACAATTGATTTGTAAAAAAAGATAAAATGAGTAGGTTTAATAATTTCTATCCCTTATGTAGCAATGATTAAGGTAAAATTAATAATCATATGTTTGCGAGCTAAATACAGCTGCTCTGTCAAGGGATATTTTTTACACTATGATCAAGATTGTTACCCTAGGGTTGATTGATTACTGGGAGAAACTCTTTGGTAAATTTACTTGTAATGATTTCAAGGACATAGATATAATCCTTTCTGATATAAATTTAAGTTTTTTACTTATCATACCAACTATTTGGCTTGCTTATAAAAGTAATTTGAATTATTATGAAATAAGATATACTTCTTTAAGTTTTCCCCAATTCCTTCATTTACCTTATAAAGTATCCCAATAAAATCTTAAAATAAAAAATAAGGAGAGAAGTAATGAATAGTATTTTATCTTATCCATTTCGAGGTCCATATGGTCAGGCGAATTACCGTGGTAATTGTACAGGTTATATTATTAGAGATTTATTAAATTTCTATAAACCTCAAAAATTTTTAGAGTGTTTTGCAGGTGGTGGAACTGGATATGATGTATCAAGGGAATTAGGTTATTCTAACAGTATTCACCTAGATCTAAATGATCGATTTGGAAACTTTAATATTCTTCGTGATAAATTACCTATAGGAGCTGACTTTGTCTTTAGTCATCCTCCATACTGGGATATAGTAAAATATTCGGGAGCAGAGAATGTATGGGGCGAATACCCACATGTGGATGATATATCACATATAGGGGATTATAATACATTTATTCACTTATTAAATAAAATTAATAAAAAAATATATAATAGTATGCAAATTGGTGGAAGGCATGCCCTATTAATTGGTGATGTGAGGAAAAGAGGTAAATATTATTCCATAATTAAAGATATGGAATGGTATGGAGAAATTGAAGCCCATTTAATAAAAACACAGCATAATACAAGAAGTAGCAATAAAGCTTATTATAACAACAACTTTATTCCTATAGCGCATGAACATTTACTTATATTTAAAAAAGTACATAACACCCCTCTATAAGTTTATCTTAATTATATTCCTCCACTAAATCTTCTTCAAATTCTAATAACTATATTCCTTTTCAATTACGCTCGTTTTACTTACAATAAAATAATCTGTACAATAAGAAGGATGCAGCATAAGAAAAGGAACTGTTACATTTAACTATGCAGTTTTCTCAGTAGGAGTGAAACAATGAACAAGATTCAACCCTTTTTAAAATGGGCGGGTGGTAAAAGACAACTACTACCAGAAATTAGAAAACATATACCACAAGAGTTTAATCATTATTATGAACCATTTGTTGGTGCCGGAGCGGTGCTATTTGATTTAGAGCCAAATAAAGCAATTATAAATGATGTGAATAGTGAACTTATTAATGTTTACAAAGTAATAAAAAATAATATAGAGGAATTAATTGAAGATCTTAAAAAGCATAAGAATGAACCTGATTATTTTTACGAAATACGCGGTATGGATAGAACTAAGGAATATAAACAATTATCACCGGTAAAAAAAGCAAGTCGTTTAATTTATCTAAATAAAACCTGTTTTAATGGGCTATTTAGAGTTAATTCAAGAGGAGAATTTAATGTTCCGTTTGGAAAATATAAAAATCCTAAAATAGTCAATGAAGAAATTTTAAGAGCTACAAATATCTACTTTAATAATAATCAAATATCGATTTTAAATACTGATTTCACGAAAGCAGTATCAAACGCTCAAAAAGGTGATTTTGTATATTTTGATCCACCATATGATCCTTTGACAGAGACAAGTTCTTTTACAAGTTATAGTTTAAATGGATTCAATAAAGATGATCAGGAAAGATTAAGAGACACTTTCTTGGAACTTCATAATCGGGGATGCTATGTGCTTTTAAGTAATAGTGATACAGAGTTTATAAAAGAAATTTATGACCATCCTAACATAAAAATAGAAAAGGTTTATGCAAATCGAAATATAAACTCAAAAGGTTCAGGACGGGGTAAGATCAGTGAGGTGTTAATAAGGAATTATGGCTAAGAAAACTAAAAATGATATAGCTTGGGAGGAAATTTTCAAAGAGTATAGTATCTTGGATTATATTGCAAAACAAGGTTTTTATGAAATATTGGCTTCTGAGATTAGGGAGTATCGTGAACCAAGATTAATGTGTAAATTTGATCATGAGAACAATCTTCCCGATATTTTTGCTGAGAATAACTTAAGTATATTACCGATTTCGAGAAAAGCCTATGTTATCGGAAGGTTTTCTTTGTTTGCGAGAGTGGAATACGATGAAGAGATCCCTATAGAAATGAGTGCGCCATACAATCTACAAACTTTAAAAGAAAATGATTTGTATAGTGAAAGTGCGGCTTTGAATTTTGCTTATCATAGCGGGATGATAAACCACTTTCTAGGAGAAAAAACAAGGCACACAGTTAGTGGACGCATGGGGTCCGGTAACTTTAGTTACAATGTCTTAAGTAAAGAAGGTCAGATGAAAACTGTAGATGTTGAAGGGGCACAAATAGAGATTGATGGAGGATTTGAAGGCTCCAATTTCTTTGCATTAGTTGAAGCTAAGAAGGAAAAAGCGAGCGATTTTAATGTCAGGCAATTGTTTTATCCTTATCGAGTTTGGCGAAAAAGAATCGGTAAAGATGTTGTCCCTGTATTTTTTACGCACTCAAATGATATATTTTCATTTTTTATGTACAAATTTGAAGATGAAGATGTCTTTAATTCATTTAAACTCGTAAAAAGGCAAAATTATATAGTTGCTCACGATAAAATAACTCATCATGATTTGGATGAACTTGCTAATAATGTTACGGAATTCGTGACAGAACCAAAAGTTCCTTTTCCACAAGCTGATAGTTTTGTTAGAGTAATTGATCTTTTAGCTAATTTATACACTAGTGATATAAGTAAGGATGAAATAACCACCTTATATGATTTTGATAAACGGCAAACGGACTATTATGCTAATTCTTGTGTTTATTTAGGCTTAGCTACATCGTACAAAGATGATAATGAAACAATGATTAAATTAAATGATGAAGGTAGGAGAGTTATGGAATTACCTTATCGTCAAAAATATCTTACATTAGCTAGTAAGATTTTGGAACATGAAGTTTTCAAAGAAGTATATGATTATTATGTAAAGAATGGTGAAGTGAGTAAAGACTATATTGTTAATAGAATGAAAGAAAATAATTTATACAATATAAATTCAGACAGTACATTTAAAAGAAGATCTAGTACTATAAGAGGCTGGATTGAATGGATTCGTAGCTTACCAAACAATTCTTAAATAGAAAAGATTAATATACGAGAGATTTTCTTTTTTCATGTTTCAACTTTTATTTACATGACCCTTCATTAAAATAGAATTGGTACGATTATATTCACTGAACTCAATTTATCTACGGCTCCACCTTTATAATTCCCGAGCATGATGCAAATCCGGCAAGAGAGCATATGATTTATGGATTTTTTGAAACTTATCTTCGGTTAACAGATGAAGAGGAGGAAGAGCTGATGAAAGAAGTGGAAAATTTACCGAGAGAAGAGGCGGAACTGCTT
>Ga0079226_10002497_pt1 | contig 14225 bp, 9 predicted proteins | sample Poulit2014_FD_76345 | JGI IMG/M metagenome (GOLD analysis project Ga0079226, IMG submission 76345) | Agricultural soil microbial communities from Georgia to study Nitrogen management - Poultry litter 2014 | ecosystem: Environmental > Terrestrial > Soil > Agricultural land | place: USA: Georgia... | reverse complement strand
ATATGTTCTGATAAAGTGGTTAAAAATTCCGGAGATGCTTGATCAACACCGTGCAACTGAAAACCGTCGATATCTGTTTCCTCCATCCAAAAATCAGCTGCCTGAAGCAATTCCTCTTGGACTTCCGCAACGTCATGATTTAATTGGACAGCATTTTCCAACCAATCCGGACCTTCTTCTGCCGGTTCCATTACCCACTCATCGTTAACATCGGCTGCCTTGGACATATAATTAATCGGTAACTCAAGAACAACTTTTAAATCACGCTGATGAGCTTCATCAATCATTTCATGAAAGTCTTCCATCGAGCCGAACTGTTCATCTATTTCATAAAAATCATCAACCCAAAAACCATGATAACCATCTGGTGCATTTTGCATGATTGGTGATAATACAATTGTCGTCACACCAATCTCAACCATATCATCAAGTCGTAACGTGACACCTGGAATATCTCCGCCATGATAGGCTTTTGGATCGTCTGGGTCAACAGCAAAATCCCGGTCATAGTCTCCATTATTAAATCGGTCAACTAATAAATAATATATAATCTCCTCTTGTAGTTCGCTGCCTTCTTCTTCCGCCGATACCGTTGATGCTTGGACAGGAAGAAATGGAAGCATAAGCAACATCACAAGAGCGAGCATGAGTCCCTTTCTCATCTAATGTAAACCTCCATCTCTCATTATAATTAACACGTTTACTTCTATTCAATTATTCATTATTTTACATAATAGTCAATCGCCTGCAAAGAAATGTCAGAAAACATTCACACACGATAAAGAAGACTCAGGTATCAGATGGAGCTTTAACTCCAACTGAACCTTGGTCACACTTATTTCGGAAACTTACTCTGGTTGCTTTCTTCAATAAAAAAGCCATCTCATGCTCCATGAGACAGCCTTTTGATTCAATCTTAAACTGTTAATGGCAATCTTACATAACCAAGAATTAAAACAAGAATGAGGGCAATAACGAACTGAACCCACATTTTTGTAACCGGTTGACCTTTTTTACCTTTTACTAAGATCATTTCCATCGAAGCAATCAGCCATACTCCAGCAAGACCTTTCGTGATGGCTTCCATTCCAAGCGGCATCTCAAAGTTCATTAAATAAGGATCCACGAGCAAATGGATGCCCGAATATAAAATAAGCAAGTAATCAAGGCGTAAAATCATATGTAATATTTTTCCTGCTTTTCCTTTGAGCGCCAATGATAATATAAATAAAATAAAACCTAAAGCCCAAGCTGTAACATGAAGATGTATCATGCTCTTCCTCCCTTACTTTATTTTGAAAAGAAAGCTACTATGCCTATCGTAACATGTTATCCACTCTTTTTCATTTATTAACCCCTTGTCTGTTTTCTTTTTATTCTCCATGGTGGACGTTCACCGTACGTAAAAGTTCTCCATATCCATTCCAGCGGTCCATAATGATAACGATTCAACCACCAAGTACTGAGGAATACTTGAAATATAAACAAGAACACCGCTAAAATGACTGCTGAAAATGGGGGTACCTTTCCATATAAACCAAGCCCTACCCCGTAAAACAGTAAAACACTCATGACAGACTGGAGAATATAGTTTGTAAACGCCATTCTTCCCACCGCAGCAAAAGGAGCCAACAGTTTTTTTCCAACAGCTTTTTGTGCGAGTAAGGTAATCGTAAATAGATAAAATAATGCTGAAGCGGTTCCACCAATGTAATCCTGGATAATCGATAACCAGGTGGGATTACCAAACAGATAAGGTCCCGCTTTAAAAACGATAAAAATGAATAATGTAAGTACCCAGCCTTTCACAAGCAAGTTGTGATTGTTTTCAGGTTCATGAAGCGAGCGTGTTCTAGCGAGGTACATACCAATGAGAAATAAAGGGAGTAACATAACTACTAATAAAATGAAGCCCGCTACGCCATGGTCTACTTGCCAGTCCTGATAGTTTTGAGTCCAGATCGCAAGCAAATTCGAACTTTGATAATTTTCGAAGGCCTGCTTAATAACCTGAACGTTAACCTGGTCTAGTTGTCCGCGCATCATATAGAGCAGCGAACTGAACAATACGGTACTTCCTCCTAAAAGAGCAGCTGCCCAGCCAATCAATGTCGAATTCTTTCTATCTAAAAACAAAAGCAGAACGAAGCCAACTAAACCGTAAGATAACAAAATATCTCCATGCCAAATGAGAAAAGCATGAATGAGTCCAAAAGTAGTTAATGCAGATAATCTTCTTATAAGGATAGAGGCCGGGTGCATCTTTTTACGTTCGATACTTTCTTTCATGAGCTGTATTCCAAAACCAAACAAAATAGAAAACAATGTGTAAAAACTAGCCTGGAAGAAAATATCAACGATTGCTAAGGTATATTGATCAATCGGTTGCTGCCAATAAAGATCTTCCCCGCCATACCTGAAAAAAGGGGAAGAAAAAGCACCAATATTTACGATAAAGATTCCTAACATAGCAAACCCCCGTGTGGCATCAACCCACATAAGCCGGTTGTTTTCACTTGTCGGACGCAATCGGTTTTGCATTTTTACCTCCCCTTCCTGTTCACATATTTATTCCAATAACAAATTGTCAGAAAATGGAACTTCCAGCACCAATTGTTTGGCAAAGAAATACAAATAAACTTGATGCACCGGTTCTTTCCATATTTGTTCCAAAGCATAACGGTACAATGATAATTGTGTTTCATAACGTTTGATTAATTTTTCTTTTAATGCATCGGTCACTTCTTCTTCAATTGTATCCGTTTTGTAATCAAGAATAATCCAGCCGTCTTTATACGGAATCATACAGTCGATTACGCCTTGAAGCAAAACGTGTTCATCGGTTTCATGATCCCACCCCGCATAAACTGAACGGGCTGGCAATGTAATGTTAAATGGAACTTCACGATAAATATCGGACGCACGGTTTTTCATCACCTGGGCCAAGTCCGTTTCAAAAAATTTCTCAATCCCCGTAAAATCAATGATATCGGCTTCTTCTCTCGTCAAAATCTCTTTTGCTGCAAGGCCCTCTGTAAACTCTTCGATTTCAGTGGAATCCAGAGATTTATGAAGTGGAATATGCTGCATCACCGTATGCATCGCTGTTCCTCTTTCTGCTGCGGTAATCGTTTTTTCCTTTTGCATAAAAGAAGGGCGTTTAATAATCGGCGGTGTGAACTTCCGGACGAGTTGGTCCGCACTATACTCATCCATCATTTCCCGCTGCCGTTTCAATTCGGTTACGGTTTGCTTCGCCCGAAGTGATACCGCCTCTTTATGCGGATATTCGAATGATAGACGCTCCTCAACAAACTGATTTAATTCCTGTTCAATTTCAACCCTTGAGTTCCAAGAAAAAAGACTTTCTTTCAATTCCTCGTTTTCCCGGCTCGTTTTTTCTTCCAGATTGGCAAGCTCACTTGCATGAACAACGGACACCTTCCATCCTGAGGCATCATTTCGTATCTCCCCTGCTACATTTTCTCCTGGCTGTTCCGATCTCAATATGTCATTATCTTTATGACGAATAAGTGCCGCACCAACCCAATCCAAATAAGTTTTGGATTCTCTGCGATAGTAAGTAGGCAGCACCCACTCTGAATGATTTAATACTTTTTGCCAATGTTCCTGTTTTTTTTCAAAAGACGGCACCGTTCCGATCATAACGAGCTTTTCTTTTGCTCTCGTTAAAGCTACATATAAAACACGCATTTCTTCAGCCAGCATTTCACGTCGTTTTTCTTCCTGTACGGCATGATAAAACAATGTCGGATAAATGATTCGTTTAACAGGATCAATATACTTCACAGCGATTCCCCGATTTTTATGCAACAAATACTTCCCACTTAAATCCATCATGTTAAACTGTTTATTCATTGCACCTAAAATAACAATAGGAAATTCAAGCCCTTTACTTTTATGAATTGTCATCATCCGGACAACATCTTCTTGTTCACTGAGCGCACGGGCTGTACCTAAATCATCCCCTCGCTCTTCCATACGTTCAATAAAACGTAAAAAGCGAAACAACCCACGAAATGAAGTCATTTCATATCCTCTTGCCCGGTCATACAAGGCTCTTAGGTTGGCTTGCCGCTGCCTGCCTCCAGGTATACCCCCTACATAATCGTAATAACCCGTTAACCGATAAATATTCCAAATCAGTTCGGAGAGCGCACCCTGTCTTGACTCAAACCGGAAATTTTTCAGCTGTTCCATGAACCGATTGATTTTGTCAGCTGTCTCCCCATGATGTTTTCGCAAATACTTCTTCAATGCATCATAATAATTTCCGTATTGATCTTCCAGTCGGACTGCAGCAAGTTCATCTTCATCTAAACCGACAATCGGAGACTTTAATACAGATGCAAGGGGAATATCCTGCCGCGGATTATCAATGACTTTCAGAAAGCTGATCATTACTTTCACTTCGATGGCATCAAAATAACCGGTCGATAGTTCAGCATATACTGGAATCCCTTGTTTCTTGAGTTCTTCTTCAATCGTCGGTGCCCAGCTCATCGAACGCATTAAAATGACGATATCGCGGTACTCTGCGTTTCGCTGTTTTCCTGTTTCTTTATCAAAAACTTTTGCTGGCTGTCCGCTATCCGTCCCAATCCATTTTTTAATCTCTTTTGCATACAACCGCGCTTCAAGCTGAGCTTTTTCTAAATCCTGATAGTTTTCCTCTTCCTCACTTGCCTGCTCATCCTCTGTCGTTTCCTGATCAATAACAAGTAATTCCGGTTCAGGTTCGCTTATTTCAAAGGCATCGTATGTTTTATTACCGTAAATAAGTTCCGCATCTTGACTGTATTCGATCTCCCCTAGTTCTTCATTCAATATTTGTCTGAAAAGATAGTTCGCACCGGCAAGGACATGTTTCCTACTTCTGAAATTTTGGGCTAAGTCAATTTTACTCGCCTCATTCTCCGGCTCACTGAATCGTTTATACTTACTGATAAACAACATGGGCTCAGCATGGCGAAATCGATAAATGCTTTGTTTCACATCTCCGACCATGAACATATTTCCGGATCCTTTTTGTTTAGTTACCATATTTAAAATCGTCTCTTGAACGTGGTTGGTATCCTGGTATTCATCAACAAGTACTTCTGTAAACTGATTTTGAAATTCCATCGCAGCTTCAGATGGAATAAGGCTTCCCGGCTCTGAGTTCTCGTCGGTTAAAACCTGGAGACAGTAATGTTCCAAGTCAGAAAAATCGACAATAGCTTTCTCTCGTTTTTGTTCGCTAAATTTTTCTTTAAACTGTTTGGCCAGCTCTGACAGTTGTTTGATAACGGGAGCCAATTCCTGCATATCTTCTATATGACCTTGTAAATGACGTAAAAACAACTTCTCTTTTAATTTATTCCAACGATCTTTGTAATCATTTCTCAACTTTTTGACTTGTTCTTTCTTCTCTTCATTACAATCCATCTTTTTACTTGATAACCGGACAAATTTACTGCCCTGGAAAAAAGATTGGAGCTCGTCCCAACTTGAATCGATAAGTTCAAGTGCTGTTTTTAAATCTTGTAAATCCGCTTCAACCGCCTCTGTATAGTGATACGGACCATCTGGATCAAGGGTCAGGTTCAATGCTTCTTCCATTTCCTGTTCTATCGCAGTTAACTGGTTCGCTACCTCGTCTTTCATCATCATGAGCCATTCAAAATCCTCTTCCTTCCAGTTTTCCGGTATATAATAGGACTGTGCCAGTTGGTCAAGCCATGCATCCGGCCATGGATTTTGCACCGCAAATTGATAAAGGCTGAGAATTAAATTTTCTACTTCTGTATCACTGCGATCACCCGAAAATCGATCGATGACCTGAAAAAAGGCTTCTTGTTCTTCTCCGTCTGAGCCATACCATTCTTCAAACAATTCATCAAGCACGTCTTGTTTGATCATATCTGTTTCCAAATCATCTGCAATTTTAAAAGCAGGATCAATTTCCAACAAATAAGCGTGTTTCCTTACAACGTCAAGACAGAATGAATGTAATGTAGAAATGGAGGCACGCTGCAACAAGGAAAGTTGTTTTTTCAAATGAATCGAGGCCGGATTGTCAGCAAGTGCTGTTTCTAGTGCTTCACCAATTCGATTACGCATTTCTTGGGCACTCGCATTTGTAAATGTCACGACAAGAAGAGCATCGATATCAATCGGATTTTCCTTATCGAGTAATTTTTGAATAATCCGCTCTACAAGAACAGCCGTTTTTCCAGATCCGGCCGCAGCGGCGACAAGCATGTCACTCCCACTCTTATAAATCGCTTCTTCCTGCGCTTTCGTCCATTGCACCATTTTCCCCCTCCTCTTTCATCATTTCATCTAACACTTCTTTATCGTTCATATTCTTCAATTTACGGTAATTGTTTGTTTCAAGCATCGGGTCAAATTGACATACGGATAAAAACGGACAAAATGTACAGGCTTCACGCTGCTGGTCCTGAAACGGATTTAAATGCACACCACCAGCGGTAATATCCAGTCCTGCATGCTTCATTAATTCCTGAATATGAGTTTGCAGCTTTGTAAAAACTTCTTCATTCGCCACACTGGAGTTGCTGTAAAAACCACCCTTTTTTCGTAGTGCAGCTGGAACAATTTGACTGTAGCCGCTGTTTAAAGACGTGTCCATATTTCGAACAATCTTCTCGTCGGACAGAAGAAGGCCTCTCATTTTATATTCTTTGAATAGTCTATTGTCAATTTCTACCTCGTCTATATTTCCATCGGTTGTAATGAATGGATTATGTACGTGGAAATAAAGCACTCCAGCAGGTGTCGCTTGCATTCCAAGCCACTGTTCGGAATAAGAAAGAACAACATCCAAGTACGCAAGCATTTGCAGGGCCAATCCATAATAAACGTCCAGTAAGTTTAAATTCGTATCACTTGATTTATAATCAATAATACGTAAATACATGGAGTCATCCTGAATCGAACGATCAACCCGATCAATTCGGCCACGCAGCATTAACTCATACCCATTTTGTAGATCAACCGTGAGCGGCGGTAACGTTTCATTTTCACCAAAACCGACTTCCAGACCAACTGGGGTAAATTCACTGTTTCTTGCTTGTTCACTTAATATAAATGCTGCCTTTGCAATGACTTCCTGCAACTTTTTCTGAATGTATTTATACCGGTTTGAACTGTGTAAAATTTGATTTTGGAGCACGGGTGACAACACGGATACAGCTTTTTTCGCATAAGTGTTCGAATCGCTTCGTGTTAAAACAGAAAAATCTCTTCTCTCTTGTTGCACCCACTCTGTAATCATTTTCAAGGCTTCATGGAACAACTGGCCAATATCCGGAGCATCAAGCTTATACGTTCTTCTTTCATCAAGTCCTAAGCTATACTTTGCAAAATACTGATAGGAACAGCGGTAATACGTTTCTAATCTCGATACACTTGCTTTAACTGTTTTAGGGTAAAGCTGCTTGACTGTTTCATCAGATAAGTTTTTTGGTTTATTTTCATAAAATAAACTTTGGAGAACATGATACGTTGCTTCTCCCTTCGGTTCATTGCTCATATACCAATGAAGCACGGCCCACCAAACACGTTGCATTGGATACCCCTTTACATAGCGTGACAACTGGGCTGTAAGAGCGGCTCTTGTTTTCCCAGGTGTTGTAATAAATCTTTCCGCCTCTAGAACTTCTTCCGCGTCCCGAAAAAGAAGGGGGTCAGCACAATCTGGAAACAGTTCTCCCATCCGCTTAATGAGCTGAGATGGCATTTTAGCATGACCTTCCTCGTTACTAATCGGATAGCTGATCATCATTCGGTCCGAAGCTGCTGTAAATGCCAGATAGATGTAAAACGAATCATTTAACAACTGGCGTTTTTCAGTATCTGCAAGTGTTAAACCTTGTTCAGCAAGCAGTTCTCTTTCTTCCTCTTTAATCAAACCGTCAACAGTTGGCTTCATCGGCCAAGTCCCTTCGTTCACTCCAAGTAAAAACGTACATTTCACTCCACTAATCCGTGACCTGTCAATCGTTCCGACGATGACATGATCCAGCGTTGGAGGTACGTGTGAAAACGTAAGCGTCTCAAATCCTGCATCAAGGACAGAGCGAAAAGAAGATAAACTGATAGATTCTTCCCCGGTCATTTCCACCATTTCATCAAGTAATTGAATGATTGCTTCCCATACTTGCTCCTGTTCTCTTCCCTTTTCAATTTCTCCAGCATCATCATAGTCCTGCCGCATTTTTTCGAGCCGAACGGGGGCATTTACAAATTCCAACAGTTCATAAACAGCTGTACAGCGCTCCATGACCGTTTCCGCTTTTCTAATCTGCTCATCGAAAGACTGTAAAGCTGCAACCACCTGCCGGCGATATGCATTCATTCGGAGTTGGATTTTTTTCTCCTGATCTGTCTGCACCTGCTGGTCAAACCCGCGAAATCTTTGAAACTTCCATTCTTCGTCGCTCAACCATGTTTGTCGAGAACGAATACCGTATTCAAGTACATAATTTTCAAGCTCGTCGACAGCATCTGGTGTAAGCGGGTTCTGCTCGTCACTTGGAGGAATAAAACCAGTTTTTAACACGCGAAAAACGGCATCATAACGCCAATTTCCCTCTACAATATCTAGAGCTGACCGAATAAACTCAACCAGCGAATGATGGAGCATACTTTTCTTTTCATCAATAAACACCGGGATCCCGTAATCACTAAAAATGGTTTCGATTAAATCATGGTATGTATCTGTTTCTCTAATAAATATTGCTAAATCACGGTAACGATAATTTTCTTCCCGGATCAGACGGAGGATTTCCTGAGCGACTCCCTCTACTTCAGCACGTGGATGGTGCGCTTCAGCAATTGTTATGGGGACCGGACCTTTGTATACCTTAGCCGGCCGTACGTCAAAGTTTCGTTCTAAATGAACAAAAGACGGATTGTGATTCCACTTCTCGCTCTCACCACTCAGATGAATCGAATCATGCACCGAGACTTCGTTCACCTTCGCCAATTGCATCAATGTACCATGCGTTTCAATTGTTTCATAAAACAATTCAAGTTCAGTTGTTTCTTGTTCCGGAAGCTCAACTGTTAATGTAATCGTGACATTTTTACACTTTTTGAGCAATGCTTCGATGACCGACAATTCGATTGGGGTAAAGGAATGAAACCCATCGATATAAATTTCTGCTCCCTCAAGAAGGTGAGAGCCTGAGATTTTTTCTGCTAATAGTCTAAGTTGATCTTCTCCGTCCATATAATGATCTTTTAACGCCATATGCAGCTTTTCATATATATAAAGCAAATCATTCAGTTTATTAACCAGAGCTTCTTCTCCGGGCTGTTTATGTACAAATTGATCCATATGCGAGAGATGGTTCTTTAAACCGTCCGGACTGACCTCATACCGTTTAAATTCTGTAATCATTTGCTCCAGTTGATTGAGGAAACCTTGTTTTTCGAGCGCTTTTTGAAATGCATTCCATTCTCCCTGTTTTTCTTCAATGATTTTCCGGAGCATCATTTGCAGACCGACCGAACTAATAAACTTTTTTGTTGCACCACCTGTTTCTTGAAAAATTCTCCAGGCGAGACGGGAAAAACTGACAACCTGTCCGCGGATACTCCCTTGAATGCTTGGATCTGCATAAAGTGCTTTTTCTTGTTGAAAAGTCATTTGTTCCGGAACGATATAATAGATCGGTGCGCCTTTTGGATCATGATTCAGTTTACTTTTCATCTCTTCCAGGATCCATTGACTTTTATCCGTACCAGCCCGTCCCGTAATAAATTGAAGACCCATACTCACTTCCCCTTTCTTTATTATTTCTTTTTATTTTTTGCAAACATTTTTTCCGACTTTTTCTGAAGCCTTGTTTCTATGTATTTACCAGCCAACCAAAACACAACAATTGCAATGACAATGACAATGGTTTTGACCGGGTTTTCAGCAAACTCCATCATAGATGAACCTACATAAGCAAGAGAGAAGATCATAACCGATTTTCCAAGCAAAACGGCCAATATAAACTGTTGAATACTTACCCCTGATATTCCAGCAACAACGTTTATTACAGCTGACGGAGAAAATGGAAAACATAGGAGTAAAAACAAGGGTCCGAATCCATGCTCCGTAAGCCAAGTCGTTACGATTTTCACCTGCTTATTCTCTCTTATTTTTCTAACAAGGCGTGTATAATACAACGAGCGGATAATTAAAAATACTGCAATGGCACCTAAACTTGCACCAATCCAAGAATATAAAAATCCTTTTAACAGCCCATACGCAGCCGCATTTCCTATAACAAAAACAATTAACGGTAAAAAAGGCAAAAAAGCTTCGATGAATAGCAATAAAATACCAGGGAGAGGTCCAAAATTTTCATATTGCTCTAACAATTGCTGGATAAATTGCTCATAACCTTCTTGTCCCAGGACCTCTCGCCAGTTACTGAAATTAATATTCATTACATACATTTTAATAAAGTCTCCTCTAACACGCCCAATTGTTCCTTTTATTATATCATTGTAAACCAAATAACCGGTAAATATTAAAAGTTATGCCACTTTCTTTTCTTTATTTTTTAAAATAGGTTTATTTTTTTGTTCTGCAATGTATAATAGAGATACGGAACACTCGTTCTTATTCGGAGGAGAATATATGCGTTATATAAATAATGAGGATTTTCAAATTGCTTCCAGGTTTCTCTTTATCTCGATTGCAATCACCGGGATCAATCAGGATATCGAAAGAGTAAACAACAACCCTTTTAAAATAAAGGATCCTTATTTGGAGTTGCTCTATGCCATGATTTCCTTTGCCAAAAAAGAAAGAAAAACGTTAAGAAAACGGATGCAAGACAGACGGATTCAAGTGGCGAGGTTAAATCAAACGGATTCATTTGCAACGTATCTTTTTGTTTCTAACAGAAGTGAAGAAATTAAAAGTTATTTCATTCCCGTAATCCGTAAAAAGGTGACATGGATTCTCGAAGAGCTGATGATGGGTTCTCTGCAACAATATTGCCCATCATCCGCATTTGATTCATACGCGCTTCCATTAAATAGCGGTATTGAGCCGTCCGCTGCACTTGATTCATCATGGAGCCATAAGATACATGAATAATTATTCTTTTTTTGTTTTTTAAAATAATTTCGGTTTGATTATCTGCTGTTGGTTGGATGGTTTCAATGTGCGAATGGGAAATCCAGGAGCAATTTGAATTTGTTGGTGAATGTGTAGGTAAAAAGTAGAGGCCAATGGAAGGATCAAAGGTAATAGGGGCCTTATATGTAACGCCACATACAGCCGCTGTTCCTTTCTGTCTTCCTTTTAGACTTGAGCCAAAGAATTCGCAGGCTTTCCGGATGATGTGAAGTGGTTTTGCGTCAATGGTCAATTCAATTTCTTCTTCAATCACACGGGCCATCTTTTTCCCGTCTGTTCCTAATTCAGAAATAACTGCCATTGTTAGGGGATTTAATTCATAACCATTTATGTTGCTTGTTTTCATTTGTCAACAATCCTTTCGATATTGAAAAGAAAGTGGCTAAACACAGTTTACCAAATTACGTCAAAAAATAAAAGGAATTCTTAAAATTTTACAAAAAATAATACAAAGATCAAGAAAAATGTCTAGTATATTATAAAGCACGAAAAGCCCATACAGCAAAATGGTCTTCCGTGCTTTTCGCTTTTTAAGTTGGTGTCACACGTTCAATGACAATGCGGTCAATAAAAAAACAGACTTTTTCTTTTCATTTAATAAAGAAGACTCACAAACTCTTCTTTCGAAATTTTACCTAAGTAATGTGGAACTTCAATATCGTCGAGTGCTTCTTCAATCGCTTGTTTATTGTGACGCACACCAGTCAGCTTTTCTTCCAAATCACGGATATTACCGATTCCGAAAAAATCTCCGTAAATGGTGCAATGTTCGATTATTCCTTTTTGAACATCCAGACGGACATCCACAAGGCCTGCCGGAAATTTGTGAGAAGCTTGTATATTATAAGCCGGAGATCTTCCGAAATTCCATTCCCATTTCTGATAACGGTTTTCGGATATTTCATAAATGTTTTTCCAATCTTCTTCTGTCAGAATGTGTTCAGAAACATCCTCAACATCGTCTACTTCAAACACATGCTTTAAAATAAGCTCTTTAAATTCGTCCATTGATATCTTTTCTTCGAGATACTCAGATATGTTAGCAACACGGCTGCGGATTGATTTAATTCCTTTTGATTCAATCTTTTCTTTACGTACTTTTAACGCGGATACAACTTTTTCAATTTCAGAGTCGAACATAAGTGTTCCGTGACTAAACATACGACCTTTTGTTGAGAACATTGCATTTCCCGATACTTTTCTTCCTTCGACGGCGACGTCGTTTCTACCTTGCATTTCAGCCGGGACACCTAAATTGTTCAATACTTCGATAATCGGCTGTAAAAACTTAGCGAAGTTTTGGAAGCTATTTCCATCATCCTTTTGGATAAAACTGAAATTCAGATTTTGCTCGTCATGGTAAACAGCTCCACCGCCGGACAATCGACGTACAACAGAAATCCCTTCTTTTTCAACAAAATCAGTATTGATTTCTTCAATTGTGTTTTGATTGCGGCCAATAATAATGGATGGTTTGTTAACATAAAATAATAAATAGGAGTCTGTTTCACCAAAGTTTTCTAAAATATATTCCTCAATGGCCAAATTTATTTTTGGATCTGTAATGCCTTTGTTATCTATGAATTTCATAAAATAAACCTCTCCTTTCTTTAAAACAGTCTGCCCTTCCATAGTAAACATTAAGTTTGTCTAAGTAAATGATCCTGTTTTAACCTTCCCAGTATAACCCTTCTTCTGCCAAACGAACCTTCCCGTGGAAAACGTCTTCCGCTTCATGAACCAACTGGTTTAGATCACCATATTGCGGCAAATGGCTTAAAATAAGTTCCTTTATATTGGCCTTGTGAGCGATACGTCCTCCTTCTCTACTAGTCATATGACCTGCTTGTGTTCCATCTTGATTCGCGTACAAGTTGCAATCTGTTATAAGCAAATCCGCACCCTCGCTAAATGAAACCCATTCTTCCTGATAACTTGTATCTGCAGTGTATACAACCGTTTTTTCACCATCTGTTATGCGCATGCCGTAGCATGGAACAGGATGAACTGTTTTAAGAAACGATATTTGAAAAGGCCCTACATTCAGTTTCTGTTCCGGATGATAAGGAACTCCCTTCGTGTACCTGCTCGTTAACGATTCAAACCCTTGTTGATCTTCCGTATGGCCATAGATCGGTAAAACATCATTTGATCCTGTTACATAATACTGTATTAATTTTGCATACTGGAGCACTCCAATATCAGCAATATGATCTTGATGATAGTGTGAAAGTATAACAGCATCCAATTCGGACGGGTTTTTATACTTTTGAAGTTTAGATAATGCTCCACTTCCAACGTCTGTTACTAATACAAAGTTATCTTTTTCAAAAAGATAGCAAGATGTTGCTCCATCAGCACTTGGATAGCCTCCCCAGCACCCAATAATACGCATTTTCATCGAATCACCTCAATAAAATTTGAAATTGTTGTAAAACACCATTGACAATACAAGCCGTGTTGTAATACACTGTTATTAACAAATTAATCAAACAATTTTTTCAAAGGAGAGAGTGAAATGCAAAGCATCGTTGAATTTTTCAAAAGTTTACCTCGTAAAAAATGTCAGGAATGTGGTCATGACATCATGGAGAAAGCCGATTGTTACGGCAACATCTGTGACGAATGCGATTCACCTGCAAGATAAAACCCGTTTATTTTATTTGAGATGTCCACACTCTTTATGATTAGGTACAATTGAGTTACCATGTATTTTAGCTATGTTACACTCCATTTTTATATCATAACTGTAATATAACAAATCAAACCCTTTGCAGCTATTTTTATAGCTGCTTTTTTTATAACTTTATAAAAAGCACCTATTTTGACCAGAAACCTCCTGTCAATTGTTCCTCCTTTTGTAGATTTTTCTTGTTTATTCTTCTTATAATTAATTTACCGTTTTAGGCGATTCATCTCCATCCTTAACGGGGTAGGGTGGAGATGAATCGCCTTCGGACAAGGGATGGCTATTGCCATCTCAATTGTCCGACTGTTCGAGTGCATATTGAATGAGGTAAATAATTGTTTGAGTACGAGTTGTAAAACCCTTCTT
>Ga0079226_10002496_pt1 | contig 14226 bp, 11 predicted proteins | sample Poulit2014_FD_76345 | JGI IMG/M metagenome (GOLD analysis project Ga0079226, IMG submission 76345) | Agricultural soil microbial communities from Georgia to study Nitrogen management - Poultry litter 2014 | ecosystem: Environmental > Terrestrial > Soil > Agricultural land | place: USA: Georgia... | reverse complement strand
CTAAAGTGAATACCTAACTTAAATTGAATACGATGGACATTAGCAAAGTAATTTTTATAAACAGGTTTAAATCCATATTAAAGCTTAAATAGTTGTAGTGTACATATCCTCAAAGCTCACCATTACAAAACAAAGCTCATAAAAACACTGTTTTATACCTTATAATTTAAGTCGATTATTCTATAAGGCTTTTCGAATATAATGAAGGTTTGAAAGTAGAAATTACTTATAAAGCTCAAAAATATTTTATATAGTCCACCATCCAAAATCTTATTCAAACAAAAACCGCCTCATTACTAAAATGAGGCGGTTTATTTTTATAATGTGCTAATTAAGCACTTAAAACACAATCCGAACAATCTTTTACCTTGCCGTAATAAGTTTCCCGGTACTTGTGTAATGTTTTAAATGGGATAGACAAAAATGTCTTTTGTATGTAAACCACTTTCGTAGTTAGAATACCCATAGTGTTAGTAAATCTTTTTTCTGTCTTGGTTTTCCGTTGTACGGAGATAAGTTTCATAATATTATTTACTATTTGTTTTATGCAAAGAACGGAATTATTTCATTAAAATCATAATAACAAACGTTAATCCTAAATAAAATCATTGTACACTCCCTATAAAAAGCATTATTTCAATTTTCTATATCGCTGTTCCCAATTCCATGCATCCACTAATGCTTGCTGGATATCTAATTTGGATTTCCAACCCAACTTCTTTGTTGCTTTCTGGGGATCGGCATATAATGCCTCCAAATCACCGTCTCTTCTTTCTCCTATTCGATAAGATAAGGGAACACCAGTAACTTCTACAAAAGTATTGATCAGCTCTAATACACTTGTTCCTTTCCCTGTACCGATATTAAACACCTCATAAGATTGGTTTGAATCTTTTAAGTATTCCAAAGCGGCTATATGGGCTTCCGCCAAATCTTGAACATGAATATAATCTCGAATACAACTACCATCAGGTGTATTATAGTCATCTCCAAAAACTACTAACTCTTTTAACACTCCAGCAGCAGTTTGAGTAACAAAAGGAACCAAATTTTGCGGAATATTTAAGGGCAATTCTCCTATTAAACCAGAGGGATGAGCTCCAACAGGATTAAAATACCTCAAGGAAATCGTTCTTAACGGATAAGCCTTACTAAAATCATATAGAATTTGCTCTCCCATTTGTTTGGTTGCACCATAAGCAGAAGCAGCGGGCTTGATAGACTCTGTTTCAGATATAGGCAAACAATCAGGCTCGCCATATACAGTACATGAAGAACTAAAAATAAAATTGCTGATTTTATGAGCTAAACACAGTTCTAATAAATTTAACAGACCTAATATGTTATCTTGGTAATACATCAATGGATGTACTACACTTTCCCCTACTGATTTTTTTGCAGCAAAATGAATAACTCCGTCAAAACCTTGATGTTGATCAAAAAAATCTATTAAAGAAGACTTATCTTTAATATCAATTTTTTCTAATTGAACCCTTTTATCTGTAATGGCATAGATTCCATCCAATACACTCTCATGTGAATTGGAAAGATCATCCAATATAACCACTTGACACTCTTTTTCTAATAATTGTACAACGACATGAGATCCAATATATCCCAAGCCTCCTGTTACCAAAATTTTATTCATTCTGAAAAACAAAGTTTTTTATATGATCGGTAATATATGTGATTTGCTCCTCATCCAATTCTGTATGCATCGGCAAAGAAATTACTTGTTTTACCAAAGAATTGGTGACTGTAAAATCTTTTTCATCATAACGTTCATCCAAATAAGCTTTTTGTAAATGCAAAGGGATGGGGTAATACACTCCACATGGAATGTCTTTACTGTTTAAGTATTTAACTAGGGCATCTCTATCTATATTTTCCAGCTTTAAGGTATATTGATGAAAAACATGTTGATTACAAATACCATATTGATCTCTAGTACTATCTTGACTACCTGTAGGGGTAATAACACCTTTTACATCAGATAACTTTTTTGAATAAAGCCTAGCTGATTTTCTACGTGTTGCATTATACACATCCAAATTGGGTAATTTAGCACGTAATACTACAGCTTGTAAAGAGTCTAGTCTGGAATTAACTCCGACTACATCATGATGATAACGCTCATACATCCCATGATTTACAATACCACGTAACACATAGGCCAAATCATCATCATTGGTAAACAAAGCACCTCCATCTCCATAACAACCTAAGTTTTTAGAAGGGAAGAAAGAGGTAGTACCAATATCACCCATTGTTCCAGTCATCGCTGTTTTTCCATCACTAAAAGTATAAGGCGCTCCAATAGCTTGTGCATTATCTTCTATTACATACAGGTTATATTTTTTGGCTAATTGCATAATAGGCTCCATATCGGCTGATAATCCAAATAAATGAACTGGCACTATAGCCTTTGTTTTAGGAGTAATTGCTTTCTCAATAGCTTTCACATCGATATTAAAAGTAATGGGATCAACATCTACTAGAACGGGAGTTAAACCTAATAAGGCGATTACTTCTACGGTTGCAGCAAATGTAAAATCTGCTGTAATCACCTCATCACCTGGTTTTAGTCCCAATCCCATCATAGCAATTTGCAATGCATCAGTACCATTAGCACAAGGAATAACATGTTTTACATCTAAATAAGTTTCTAATTCTTTTTGGAAAGAATGAACCTCAGGTCCATTGATGAAGGCAGCAGAATCTAGCACCTCTTGCATAGATTTCTCTACATTGGTTTTAATTTTTTGGTATTGCCCTTGAAGGTCAACCATCTGAATTTTTCTCATAATCTATCTATTATCTTGACGTAAAAGCCTTGTAATTCTTTAGTTTATATTACCAACAAAACTACTAATTTACAAGTTTTAGACCATGCAATTAGAAGAAAGAAACGTATTTTTAACCTCAAATTATTAAGCTACAAAAATTCATGTTACGTATTTACTCTATTTTGCTTTCAATACTATCTTTTATACTACCGATCTTAGGTAGGTTTAACAAAAAAATAAAAAAATTTGTTGAAGGCAGAGAAAATATCTTTCAAGAAATAGAGAATAAAAGAAAACCGAACGATAAAATAATTTGGATTCATGCCGCATCACTTGGTGAATATGAACAAGCTCTGCCTATCATTAATAACTTAAAATTATTACATTCAGAATATAAAATATGGTTAACTTTTTTTTCTCCTTCTGGCTATGAGGTGAAGAAAAACAGTCAAGAAGTGGATTATATCAGTTATTTACCTTTAGATACTTCTAAAAATGCATTACAATTCATCAAAATATTAAATCCACAACTTTGTATTTTCGTAAAATATGAAATCTGGCCGAATTATATGAAAGCTATTCAATCAAATGGCATCCCGAGTATATTAATGTCCGCACTTTTTAGAGAAGATCAATCGCTCTTTAAGCATCCCAAAAGTATTCGTACAAAAGCATTGAAAAAGTTTAATGCAATAGGAGTTCAGGATGAATTCTCACTTAACCTTTTACATTCCATAGGATATTATAATACGAAAGTTACTGGAGATACCCGATATGATAGAGCATGGGAAATAACACAAAGAAACAATCAGTTGGATTTTTTAGATACGTTTTGTAGTAATGCTAAACTCTGTATCGTATGTGGCAGTACTTGGCCAGAAGATGAAGCATTATTTATAGAGATACTTAATCAAATTCCAGAAGGTATAAAGCTCGTTATCGCCCCACATGAAATCCAACCTGAAAGGATTAAGAAATTCTGTGAAAAAACACAAAAAAAAGCAAGTATTTGGTCCAATCATTCTTCGGCAGAACTCCTAGATAGCTCCCTTTTAATTATAGATACCATAGGTTATCTTACTCGTGCTTATTTCTATGCAGACATTGCATATGTTGGGGGAGCAATAGGTGCCACTGGATTACACAATATCCTTGAACCTGCAGCCTTTGGGATACCTGTAGTATATGGCTCGAATAGTCACAAACATCCTGAAGCTGAACTTTTAGCACAAGATAAAGGAGGTTTTTTCGTAAAGGATTCAGTTATATTAAATAAGATTTTGACCCAGTTGATAATCGACGAAAATCTTAGAAAAGGTGCAGGAAAAAATGCTCATCAATTTATTCATAAAAATACAGGGGCTACTTCTAAAACATTAGAATTAATAGAAGAATATCTATAGTTTAAGGTTTAAAAAAACTTCTCATAGAGTCTTCTAATTCTTTCCGCAGATTATTCTGCTGAGAAACATTCACAGAAAAAGTAAGTTTACTACTTACTTCCCAAAGTTCAAGAATGCTAGATGAAGCAATATGCAAATCTTCATAATCTTGATTTAAGGACCGCAAGGTCAATTCATGGGAAGATAAGACATCTTCAATTATCACTTGTTTTACTACCACGGCATCTTTCAATACAATTATATAAATTTTCCCCGACCTTATTCTTTGAATACTCTCTATAGCTTTACCGATTACCCAGTCCCCTGATTGCAAATTGGGCATCATGCTATCTCCTTTTACTTGGAAACCTCTGTAGGTTGCATTTCTATAACGATTCAATGGAATATCCATCGAAGGAAGTTCTTGATACCACTCTTCTTCATAGAGATTTTGAGGATAACCTGCTGATGCTTTTTGATTTACCATCAGTATTCTTTCATTTCCTTCAGAAGTCAACATTATATACTTTGGCGAAGTGTTATGTGTAATATCAATAAATCTCGAATTACTTTGGGAATAAAGCCATAATGGATTTATCGAAAATACCTGAAGCAACCTTATTATTAATTTGCCTGGTAAATCTCCAGTATTATTTTCTATGTTTTCATACTCAGGATATTCCAATGCACGAGCAAAGGAATCGATAGAGTAACCAAGAGCTACACGTATAGTTTTAAGACGCGCCGAAGGTGGAGAACTAAATTGCATAATACAAATATAGCCTCATTTTTAAATCTATAAAATATAAAAGCTCAATAGAGACTTTGTGACAAACACGATATAACCAATAAAATAACACCTGAACACAATTTTTATTTATAAGTTTACATATTAAACTACAAAAACAACAACATATGAAAAGATTTACTTTGCTTTTACACATTTTAGTTATATTAATCAGTCTAAGTTCATGCAGAGATACAGCCAAAGATAAAACTGATACTGCAATAGAATCTATGGAAAGAGAAGCAAATAAGACCTTAGAAGAAAGTGAAAAATATAGCAAAAAAGCTTCAGAACAAGCTATTAAAAAGACTCAAGAAGCCAAAGAAAAATTTCAAGCTACCAAAAGCGAATTAGAAGAAAAGGTAGAAGAAAAAACTGAGGAAGCCAAATTGAAGTTTCAACAAGTCAAAACAACATCTGAAAAAGAATCACTACAGGCCAAACAGAAAATAAATCGATCTAATAAAGAAATAGAAAAATAATTTCGAGGAGGCTAAAGTCACTCTTGTTATTTCAAATGTAAATCTAGGTTCGAATCTAGGTTCATTTTTCATAATCTATTTTAGATTTTAGAAAAACAAAACCTTTATAAAACAAAGAACCCCTTGTTTTACAAGGGGTTCTGTAGTGCTCGGAGCGGGAATTGAACCCGCACGGCCATTACTGGCCATTGGATTTTAAGTCCAACGTGTCTACCAATTCCACCACCCGAGCGGTAGATTGAGCGAAAAACGGGATTCGAACCCGCGACCTCCACCTTGGCAAGGTGGCGCTCTACCAACTGAGCTATTTTCGCATTCGTAGAACTTGGTCGCAATATAGGAAAATTTAATCTAATTCCTAAAAAATCACCAAGAAAAAGAACTCAAACAATCACAAGCCAATCTTTCTGCTGTGATGCGAGGGCAAATATAATACTTTTTTGATTACTGCAAAACTTCAAACCTTATTTTTACTTATAGGTTGTAACATTCCTTTAATTTGATTGAGCTTTATCAAGGCTTCAACTGGGGTTAATGAATTGATATCCAATGATAGAATCTCTTCTCTTAATTGTTCTAACAAAGGATCATCTAATTGAAAAAAACTTAATTGCATTTGCTCCTTTCCTATCTGTTCTATCACCTCATTGTTTTTTTCAGCACGATTGGAGGCTTCTAGTTGTTTTAAAACCGAATTAGCACGTTGAAGAACCTGCTGTGGCATTCCAGCCATTCTGGCTACATGAATTCCAAAACTATGATGGGAACCACCTGGAACAAGCTTTCTTAAAAACAAAACCGAATTATCCATTTCTTTTATAGAAACATTGTAGTTTTTTATCCTATTAAAGCTTTCGGTCATTTCATTTAATTCATGATAGTGAGTAGCAAATAAGGTCTTAGGTCGTGTTGGGTGCAAATGCAAATATTCACTTATCGCCCATGCAATAGAAATTCCATCATAAGTACTTGTTCCTCTACCGATCTCATCCAATAAAATCAAACTCCTATTGGAAATGTTATTCAGAATACTTGCCGTTTCATTCATTTCTACCATAAAAGTGGATTCTCCCATAGATATATTATCACTTGCTCCTACGCGAGTAAAAATTTTGTCCACACATCCCATCTTGACGGATTCGGCAGGCACAAAACTTCCGATTTGAGCCAGTAATACTATGAGAGCGGTCTGTCGAAGCAGAGCCGATTTACCACTCATATTGGGTCCCGTAATCATTATAACTTGTTGGGTCTCCCTATCTAGATATACATCGTTAGCAATATAAGGCTGATCAGGCGGAAGTTGTTTTTCTATTACGGGATGCCTCCCCTCTTTAATGTCAATAGTAAAACTATCATCCAATTTGGGTTGTACATACGAGGATTCTACTGCCAAAGTAGCAAAGCCTGTGAAACAATCTATCTTGGCAATCAAACTAGCATTTTGTTGCACGGGATCTATAAACTGTAAAAGCCACTCTAACAACTCAGAAAAAAGCTGTTGTTCGATAACTTCTATTTTTTCTTCTGCAGTTAAGATTTTGGTCTCATACTCTTTTAATTCTTCGGTAATATAGCGTTCGGAACTCACTAAAGTTTGTTTGCGCACCCAATGTTCTGGAACTTTATCCTTATGGGTATTACGCACCTCAATATAATAACCAAATACATTATTAGATCCTATTTTTAGAGAGCTGATTCCAGTTCGTTCTGTTTCTCGTTTTAACATGGTGTCTAAGTACTTTTTACCCCCCATACGCATACCTCGCAATTCATCTAACTCCTCAGAATATCCTTGTGCGATCACCCCTCCTCTTAAAATATTTACAGGAGCTTCCTCTTGAAGAGCTTTCTTTATTTTTTCAACCATTAATTTACAATCATGGATTTGCTCCCCTAATACTTTTAAAGGTTCACAACTACTCTCGATTGCCATATTTTTTATAGGCTGTAACTCTTCGATTGATTTTTTAAGCTGTACTACTTCTCTTGGATTTATTTTACCAGTCGCCACTTTAGAAATCAGGCGTTCCAAATCGAAAATACGCTGTATATGATTCTGAACGTTTTCTAGTAATTCAGGGTTCTCGATAAAATAGGACACCATCTCATGCCGTCTCTCTATAGCCTCTTTATGTTTTAATGGCAAGGCTAACCAACGCTTTAACATTCTAGCGCCCATCGGAGACTTGGTCTTATCTATCACATCCAATAAAGATATTGAAGTCTGAGAAGTTCCTTGATAAATTTCTAAATTTCTAATTGTAAAACGATCCATCCATACATAATCATCCTCAGCTATTCTAGAAATACGTGTAATATGCGAAAGTCGATCATGTTGGGTTTCGGACAAATAATGTAAAGCGGCTCCAGCAGCGATGATCCCTTCTTCTAGGTCTTGAATACCGAAACCTTTTAAGGTTTTTACAGAAAATTGCTCCAATAATGATTGATGAGCATAATCGGGTTTAAAAACCCAATCTTCTAAATAATAAATATGTAACGCTTCTCCAAAAGTTTCCTTAGCTAACTGCCTTCGTTGTTTTGAAATCAACACTTCAGATGGATTGAAATTCTGAATCAGTTTATCGATATATTCTTTATTTCCTTGAGCAGTTAAATACTCACCAGTTGAAACATCCAAGAAAGCGATTCCTATCTGTTGTTTACCAAAATGAATAGCGGCCAAAAAATTATTAGAGGTAGCCGTCAAGATATCATCATTCAGTGCTACGCCTGGAGTAACCAATTCCGTCACTCCCCTTTTTACAATCCCCTTTGCCATTTTTGGATCTTCCAATTGATCACAAATAGCCACCCTACATCCCGCTTTAACCAATCTAGGCAAATAAGTATTTAACGAGTGATGAGGAAAACCTGCCAACTCGGTCTTATCGCTTCCATTATTTCTTGCAGTAAGTGTAATATTCAGGATGCGAGCAGCACGAATAGCATCTTCACCAAAAGTTTCATAAAAATCTCCTACCCGAAATAACAATAAAGCATCAGGATATTTGGCTTTAATACTATTATATTGCTTCATTAAAGGAGTTGCCTTTTTCGCCATAAATCTTCTCTTCGTTTTATTTTTATATTCTGCGATTTTTGCCGCTACTTAAAGATAGCTAAAATACAAGTTTTTTATCGCATTCAAAAATCATCTTCATTCCAAAATCTAAGCTATAATATTCTTTAAACATTCTTACTTTTGCAAAAAGACAAAAAATGACAAAAAAAAGAAAGCTGGCAAATGCAGAGTTAACTAGACTAAATATTGAAGAGTTTAGAGAAGCCAAAAAAAACCCTATTATCCTTATTCTAGATAATGTTCGCAGTCTTAATAATATTGGATCCATCTTCCGAACAGGAGACGCTTTTCTTATAAAAAAGATTTACCTATGTGGCATTACCGCCACCCCACCCCATAGAGACATCCATAAAACGGCATTAGGAGCCACCGAAACGGTAAAATGGGAATATGCAGAAAACAGTTTAGAAGTTATTGAGAAACTAAAACTAGAGGATATCCGTGTTATAGCAGTTGAACAAGCCGAAAATTCTATCTCTTTAGATGATTTCCTTCCCGAAGATCAAGTTACGTATGCTTTTATATTTGGCAACGAAGTTCGAGGTGTTTCACAAGAAGCTGTAAATCAGAGCGATCAAGTTTTAGAGATTCCTCAATATGGAACCAAACATTCTTTAAACATTTCGGTATGTACAGGAATTGTTCTTTGGGATATATGCAGTAAAATTTTAAATAATAACATCCAATAGCTCTAAATAATCGGCACGATTATGTACAAAATCCAATTCAGTTACATCGATTATTTTTATGTTTCTATGCCGAGCTTGCGATTTTATAAAGTCAAGATAACCTCTATGAATTCGTTGTAAATATTCGGCTGGTATATTCTGTTCATAACTTCGTCCTCGTTTTTTAATATTCTCTAATAATCGAGTAGTGTTTTGATGTAAGTACACATATACATCAGGGCGAGAAATATCTTTATACATCAAATTAAATAGCTTTTTGTATAGTTCAAACTCTTCATTTTGTAAAGTTACTTCGGCAAATATCAAAGATTTATATACATCATAATCCGCCACTACAAAGTCTGAAAATAAATCAAATTGTTGAATATCATCCAAAAACTGCTGATACCTATCGGCAAGAAAAGACATCTCTAAAGGAAAGGCATATCTAGTTGCATCTTCATAAAACTTAGGCAAAAATGCATTATCTTTAAAACGTTCTAGAATCAACTTTCCACCAAATTCCTCTGCAATTTGCTTACTTAAGCTGGTTTTACCCGCTCCTATATTTCCTTCCACCACCAAGTAACTTAAATTTTGTATAGCATACTTTTGCATAGGATTTTTTAAAACCACTTCTAACTTTTTCAATTTGCTGTTATCAGATGTTTCTTCCAATAATTGAACCGTAGTTTTTTGTATAACTGGATGTTTATATTGAGGGGCGATATCTTGGAGGGGCTCCAATACAAATCGTCTATTTGAAATTTCGGGGTGAGGCACTCGGAGGTGTGCTTCAGTGAGTATCAAAGCATCACAGTATAAAATATCTAAATCAATAACACGTGAAGAATATCTTTCTCCATTCTCTCGAATTCTTCCCATTTTATTTTCGATATTTAAAAGAAGGGTTAAAACACTCTCAGGATTCTCCCTGCTTTTAAGCTCTATAACAGCATTATTGAATTCCTCTCCTTTAAATCCTAATGCAGGGGAACTATAAACAGGGGATATTTTAGTTATTGCGCCTATCTCTACAAAGATTAAATCAATCGCTTTTTGTAAATTTTTAAAAACACTCCCTAGGTTGCTCCCTAATGCTATATAATAAGTATAATAGGATAAATTATTCACGTCTGGTCCAGCTAAATAAATATGAATATAAAACCTACAAATATGCTGATTTTATTATAAAAAGCCTTGTAATAATTACGATGAATTTTAAAATTCACTTGTAAATAAGACTCTTAGACGATTATTTTTTGTTCTAAATTATGCATTTTCACTATGAACTCATGCAACAACAGATATTAACTGTATTTTTGTAAGTTGAATTTTATGTCTAAAAAACAATAACAAAGAACACATTTATGAAGAAGGTTTTAAAAATTACGGGAATCGCTTTGGCCGTATTATTGCTTCTATTGATACTAACACCTTTTATTTTTAAAAGTTCATTAGAAAAGCTATTGAAGAAAACCATAAACGAACATGCTCCTGTAACCGTAGAATGGAATAAGCTAGACATCAGCCTTATTCGTAGTTTTCCAAAATCCACTATCAGTCTATCCGATTTTAGCGTAGTCACCCATGCGCCATTCGAAGGGGATACGCTGGCGAGTGGTAAAAAGCTTAGATTAGAAATGGGAATCATGCAGCTTATAAAGCAAGAAACTCCTCTCACTATTGATGCTTTCGAACTAGATGGCGGACTCATCCAAATTAAAACCGATAAAGAAGGTAGAGCTAATTACGATTTTTCCACAACAGATACAGAAGAAACTGTTGAAACCGATGAACTGGACTCCGATTTTAGCTTAGCACTTACAAAGTACGCTATTACTAATACTGACATTCATTATTGGGATGAAAAATCAGGTATCTTTTTAAGCTTAAATGAAGTTCAGCATACAGGAAAAGGAGACTTTTCTATGGTGGAAAGCGAATTGGATACCCATACCCAAACTACAGTCAGCTTTACTATGGAGGGCACAAAATATCTCAACCAACATCTTGTAACACTTGATGCAGTGATCGGTATGGATTTAAACCAAATGCGATTTAGTTTTCTAGAAAATGAAGCCAAAATAAACGATCTGGCTTTAATTTTTGAAGGATATGTTCAGCTATTTGACGAATATACCGATGTAGCCATAAACTTTAACACTCCTTCTTCTGATTTTAAAAACTTCCTACAGGTTATTCCTCAAGATTATCTACAACACTTAGAGGGGGTACAAACCACAGGAAATTTTGAAGTACAAGGAAAAATAGAAGGCAAGGTAGATGACACTTATATCCCTAGAATGGACATACAGGTAAGCAGTAACAATGCTTCCTTTAATTATCCAGATTTACCAAAATCCATGGAGGACATTTTCATTGATATAGCACTCAAAAACGAAACTGGACTTATAAAAGATATGTTTTTAGAAATCGGAACCGCCCGTTTTAGAATCGATAATAACAAATTTGGTATAACTGGCAGTGTCCATAATTTTATGGAAAATGCTTTAGTAGATCTGAATCTTAACGGGACATTGAATCTTGGAGAGCTAAAAGAAGTGTTACCTTTAGAAGATAATTTGGAACTGGCAGGTGTTTTTAAAGCGGATATGCAAATGAAATTCGACATGGAATCTATTGAAAAAGAACGGTACGATCGAGTAGTAAGTCGCGGAAATGCTAGCTTATCTGATTTTGTATATTCAGGGGATGCTTTTAAAAATGATTTTCATATTACAAACACTCAAGTTAGCTTTAATCCACAAAACATTCGTTTGGAAAGTTTCAACGCTCTTACTGGGAAAACCGACTTAAAGGCTAATGGAAACATAGAGAATTTTATTCCTTTTATTATGAATGGAAAAGAGCTAAAAGGTCGGTTCACCCTTCATTCAGATAGTTTTCATTTAGATGACTTTATGGTAGAAGAAGACACTACAGAAACCGATAAAGAAGAAAAAAATGTAGATAAAAGTCTTGCCGCAACCAAAAATGAAACTTTTAAAATCCCTTCATTCTTGGATGTAGCTTTGAATTTTGATGCCGATGAAGTTTTTTATGATAACTTAGTATTAAGGAACATTAAAGGTACTGTAGCGATCGCAGATGAAAAAGCGAGTATTTCCAATTTTCAATCCGATCTATTAGGGGGATTATTAGCTCTTTCAGGTGATGTTTCAACTGCAGACTCTACCCCAAAGTTTAATATGGATATTGGACTACAGAAAGTAAAAATCGAAGAGACTTTTAAGAATCTTGATTTTATTCGCTTTATAGCTCCTATTGCTAATGCCTTCGAGGGTTTATTGGATACTCAGTTTACACTTTCGGGTGATCTATCGAACGACTTTACACCCAAAATGGAAACCCTTAAAGGGAATGCCCTATTAGACATCCTATCTGCTAAAGTGCATCCTTCGGACAACCCTTTGGTTTCACAGCTCAATAATAAGCTAGAGTTTTTGAATCTGAATGAGTTACAATTAAAGGACATCCATACCAAAGTTCAATTTGACAATGGTGAGATCCAAATGCAACCTTTAGAATACCAGTGGAAGGACATGAAAATTTCTCTAGATGGAAAACATTCTTTGACCAATCAGATGCAATACAATGCTAATCTTGATATTCCTGCCAAGTATCTAGGCAAAGAAGCGGTACAACTACTTAATAGATTAAGTCCAGAAGAGGCTGAAGAAAAACACGTTGTATTACCCATCCAAATTTCTGGCTCGGGAGTCAAACCTCAGGTAAAAATCGATACCAAGGCTGCTATTACCGCTCTAACTGCAGATATCATTGATCATCAAAAAGATAAAGCAAAAGAAAAAATTGATGAGAAAAAAGAAGAATTGGAAGATAAATTGAAAGATGAGGCAAAAAAACATCTTGATGGATTATTTCCAGGTAGAAAAGACAAAGATTCTGTACCTACCGATTCCACCAAAACTAAAAAAGAAAAAACAGAAGATAAAATAAAAGAAGGATTGAAAGATTTATTTGGAAAAGGGAAGAATAAAGAATAACAGTTGATGGGTATGCATCTGCTAAATTATCAGGCTTTATCAGCATCCTGTACAAAACCGCTACAAGATTCTTTCAGAGTTTTAATATAAAAACAGTCGCTACAAAACAATTAATTTTGTAGCGACTGTTCTTATTATCGAATAATATTACCCTATAGAAAGTTCAATTACATAGCCTTCATTGCTTCGGACATTTAGAACTGTATCATCTTCAAAAATCAGATACTGTCCTTTAATGCCTTTAAGTATAGATTCGAAAAAAGGATTCTTTTCTAGATTTAGACTTTTGATTTTAATAGGATATTGCAATACTGGAAACTCCATATGGGTTTCCTTATTAGTAGCTATAAAGTAATTCTTGATTTCGTCTGGCAGGTATTTAAATAGCTTATCACGCCATACTTCCAAATTTTCATCTTCAATTTCATTTCTTAGCATGGTCCGCCAATTGGTTTTATCAGAAACATGGTCTTTAAGTGCTACCTCTGTTATACCTGCTAAATAACGATTGGGTACTTCCACAATTTCTATAGCTTCATGTGCGCCTTGATCAATCCATCGAGTAGGGACTTGTGATTTACGAGTTACCCCCACTTTTACCGAACTACTATTAGCCAAATATACAATATGAGGTTGCAACTGCACTTCTTGTTCGTATTCCAAATCACGATCTTCTATTCCTTCATGTGCTTGGCTCAGTTCAGGTCTGATTACCCAGTCAGCAGCTTGTGGTAATTTAAAAAAACAATCATAGCAAAAACCTTGACGATATATTTTTTTCTCTAATTCGCAGTTCAAACAACAATATCTAAGAAAGCGAATTTGAACTTTTTTATCCAGCAATTGGTTCATATTGATTACATCATTAGGAAAATCCATAAAGTATTGTATTGGTTTTCCCCATTCGGTTTTCATTTTTCTAAGAACCCCTTCGTATTTCATATAAATTATTTTGTATTTTTACTGTATAAAGATAGGATTAAATATGGCAATATCGCTTAT
>Ga0079226_10002495_pt1 | contig 14227 bp, 18 predicted proteins | sample Poulit2014_FD_76345 | JGI IMG/M metagenome (GOLD analysis project Ga0079226, IMG submission 76345) | Agricultural soil microbial communities from Georgia to study Nitrogen management - Poultry litter 2014 | ecosystem: Environmental > Terrestrial > Soil > Agricultural land | place: USA: Georgia... | reverse complement strand
TTTTTTTATTGGAATTTTCTTAACGTTGTAAATCCGTATGTTGCTGGCTGTACCCTCTAATAGTTCCTTCAATTTCTTTCTACATCGCACCCCACAAAAATTAATTTTACAATAAAGAGCCATATATTTTCGGGATGCTACTAAAGCATTTTAAGTACATTATTTCACAATCTTATTTATTGATATAGATATCCAAGTCTTATTCTGTTAAATGGCGCTCCGTTTGCGGAATAATGTTTGTGAAGGACCGTCTATAATACATATGCTACGCAAAAATCTCATTTATTTTATGATCCTGTCATTCTGCAGCATTTTCCAATCATCCGGGTATCCATTCCTAGAAATGATTGAACATACATTAGTCCATAGGAATTTTAATTTTATCTTTTTTATGGATATTTTCCGTACCTGCATCCAAAGCTGTCTTGTAATATCAACATTTATGCTTGATGAGTTCCATTGTTTTGTTTAATTCCTCCAGTTGTGATTCTACCGTAGCTTTTCGTTCTATAAACATGTCATATCTTTGGGCTGGCACACAATTATTTGCTAAAGAAGGTGCAAGTGTAACTTTAGATGATAGGAATAAACCTAAACAAGAAGCGCAAGACTTGATAGACGCGGGCTATGAGGCGATATCCAGCCAATGTGATGTTTCAGATGAGAAAGCTGTTGAAGCTATGGTAGCAAAAACAGTTGATACATTTGAAAATTAGATTATGCATATAATAATGCCGGTATTCAAAACCCCGTGACAGATACGGTTAATTTGAATGAAGAAGTTTACGATGATGAGGAAGCCAGTAAGCTTTTAATGCCTGCAATCCGAAATCGATGTTCCCACTGGCAAATAATTATTAATTTGGCGATTGCAACAGGAATGCACCGGTCAGAACTGTTTGGATTGGAATCTAAGCATATTAATCAGGATATTAAAATGATTCACGTCAGACAGGCTCTCACCTATTCAATTGAAAAAGGTTACTAGGTACATGAGATTATAAAAGAAAGTCGAAGTGCCAAAAGAAGGGATATCGTTATTTCTGAATCTTTATTAGAAAACTAGAATTACAGCGTAAACAAGAACGTTTAACGAGGATAAATGGAAAGGCAGAAAATATAATTTTATTTTATCGGACGAAACAGGAAAATCATTTAATCCTGAATCCATGAAAAACTGGTGGCGGCGTTTTATTGATCGGCATGAATTAAAATATATAAATATTCATGCCCTAAGACATACGTCAACTATTCTTTTAATTAATGAAGGCGTCCATGCTAAAATCATTTCCGAACGACTTGAGCATTCATACATTAAAACAACTATGATATTTATGGACATGCTTTAAAAAGGCTAATGATATGGCTCATCAAAATTAGATGATGTCCTTTTGGGTAACAGTGAGTCACAATGAAAAACAATCATTCCGCCGTCAGAATGTCGGCATTTCAAAGAGAATATAAAAATAGCACTTGCCGACGATATGCCGATAAGCACTATATATCAAGGTTTATATTAAGAGCTTCCAATCCGATTTGAACGGACGACCTCTTCCTTACCATGTATGAGTATTAGATTTAATGGGTATCAATGAATTAAAACAAAGCATTGATATGACAATGTTTATAGTCGATTTATTTGTGTGTTTTCTAGTGTTTATAACGTTTTTTATTGTTTTTGCGCCGATTTTTGCGTCATTTTTGCGTCAATCCTTTTATAATCTCCCAAAACTCCTTCTTACTGCGTTGGGAAAGTGGTGACTGGGTGTCATGGACCGTGACATCCTTTTAACATTCCCAATTTTTGAGGTTTTCACCTTAACATTTGTTAACATAACCTTACGTTATCTTACGTTATCATACGCGTAAGAATCTCAACATTTCTCAACATACCGTTGCAACCCTATATGCGTGAGAATCTTAGGTTTTCTTAGGTAGAGTTGCATTGATGAGATAGTCTCAAAGTATTGACATAAAGCCTTTTCTATATGCAACAATCTTTCTTGGTTCCGTTTGGTAAAGATGCAACTGTTGCAAACTGTTGTGATTCGGAAATCTAAGTATTTCTTAGTGTACTGTTGCAACCTTGCATGGGGTTTATTTTGTAAATCAATATTTATACTAGCATTTACTAGCATTCACAGTTGCATTTTGATGTTTGCATGGGATTGCTTTGTAAATAACTAAACGAAACAAAGGAATAGCCCAGTCCGTTTTCGGACCCGGCTATTCAATACTTAAGTGATATTATGTCAATCCTAGTTCTTTATAATACTTCGAGACATCAATTCTACTTTCTTTAATAAATGTCTTTGACCTCTTTGGTGATTCCTTCCATTCCATCGCTCTATAGTCACATAGATGGGAAACTTGATCGGGTTGTAGTGAAGATATTAACGCATGGATCTTTAAACAATGATTAGTTAAGGTTGTTGATTTGCTTTGAAATGAATTAAAGTTTACGGACATATATTCATCTTTATTAAGAGCATAATCTCCAAACGGCGCCCAGAAAATATAAGAGTATTCATTATCCTTTATCTCTTGGGCATGCACATCTTCATCAAAACCAGAAATATAGAATGTGAAAAAACTTTTACCTGGCTCTATTTTATTAGTAAACCCATTCAAGACTATACCGAAATTGTCGGGGGAATCTAAAAAATTATAGAAATAAGGAACATTTTTACCTTCATCTCGGATTTTCCTCATATCTTTGATTATGCTTTCTAATTTAAGGCCAGCAGACAATATGCCGTCATTTTTAGACATTTTACGTTTTAAAGAGCCTACAATATGGCGAGAAATTTCAGCATTACCAGCAACCCCGCACGTAACATAGTTCGATAATGGAAAAACTTTATTAGTCACTATATCAGTCGTTGTATTGTCCCTGTTTATACCCCACTTACCAGTGGCCTCTTCTTCCCAATACGTATCTAATACACGCCTGGTATCTCCTGTGATGATATTACACTTTCCACCTATTGCCGCCGCAAGTATTAATGTCATGCAACGATCACCGCCTTTGAGAATTTGCTAGAGCGCATTAAAAATAAACCTTTTTCACTATTCTTTTGAGAGTTTTTATTACTAGAACCTATAGGTGCCGCGCCTATATCTATAAAAACCCTAGACGGACTGTGACTGTCTAATGCTTCCTTAGCCGCATTAGTTGTCCCGTCGGCCATGTCTTTTGAGGCTTTTTCTGCATCTCCCGCACTTCCGGTTATCCCTTCAACATACCCTGCAACAATGTCCTCTCCCACTTTCTCAAATTCAGCATCTCTAGCCTGGGATTGCATTGTTTCTGATAGACCAGTAATGTGTTCACCTAAGACCTCCGCGCTTTCTTCCATGCCTTCACCTAAAGACTTGCCAAAAGCTTCTGTAGATACATCAGCACCTTTTTCCATTGTGTTAGCAAATTCTTCTAGTTCTTTATCGCTCATTTCACTTATTACAGCAACTTCGGCAGCAGAGTCAGGACCTAAGTTCTCTAGCCAGTGCAAGAAATTTTCATGTCCATGCTCAGAAGCAAAGCCCATCAATTCGGATATGTTTTCGCCCCATTCAGCCATCATCTCTTGGTTATGCTTTAGATTATCCAGCATTTCTTCAGCCGATACCTTAGACTCATCATTAATTCTGTCAAATGCATCAGTTGTAACCTCGTAGATTTCTTGGTAAGAGTCTCTCATGCTATCAACTAATTCTTGATTTTTTTCAACCCAGACATCAACCATTTCAGATTGACTAATAGCACCACTTTCTACCATCTCAATCATATTTTCCATTGATTCGGTTACTTGAAGTTCAACAGCTTCATACTCATTGCCTAGTTTTTCGTGCGTTTCAGTTAGTTCCTTCTCTTGTTCGTCAAGTTCTCCCAACGCTTCTTTAGCTTCTTTGCCTTTCTTTCCGCCTTCATCAAGTAAGACATTCCACTCAGCGCGCTTCTCGTTGATTTCATCAAGTTTTCCCTCAGCTTCATTACGTTCTTTGGTTATTTCGACTAGACGCTCCTGTGATTCAGCTAAAGTTTCTTCATCCTTCATCAAATCGACGCGTGCTTGCATTTCTTCATTAGACATATTAAGAGAGTCGGACTGTTCGCTATAAGAGAGATTCAGCCCTTCAACTGATTCATTTAATTTATCAGTATATGTTTTTAACAGCGCCTTATCGGATGCAGACTTATTTTCCTTTTCCGCAAGTTCTTGAACCTTTTCTATAAGATCCTCATTTGCTTTAGCGCTAGAGTTGATGCCTGAAATACTTTCGTTATGAGCTTTTGAGTTGCTTTCCAATTCATCATTTAACTCTTTTGTGGAATAGGCCAATGCACTGGTTTCTTCTGTAAGTGCTTTTTCTTCCTCACTAGCTTTATTAAACCACTTAACAACTGCTGTGATACCAGCAGTCAAGGCACCAACTCCAGTAACAATCCACCCAACTGGACCTGTTAAAAACCTCAATGCTGCACCAAATGCGTATGTTGCAGTCGTTGCCACAGCTTGTGCCGCAGTCGATAAACTTATTGTTCCTGTCATTGCGCCTATAACCAGGGTGCTAAGCTTTACCGCCCCGGTTTGTGCCGCCTTGGCGACTACATCCGCCTTTGTTGCTGTAGTGGAAGCCACTTGTGCCGTCATTTGCGCGCTTGTCGCTATAGTTAAAGCTTTTTGAGATGCCTGAGCAATGAGAAGGACCTTGTTAGATGCTTCGATTGCGGCACTAGCTTTTGATATTACTGTATAAGCTCCATAAGCTGTCACTAGTCCTATTATTGCTGGTGTTAATGCTTTTACTACCGGCACCGTAGAACTAACAGCCGATGCGAATATCGCAACAACCGGAGTAGTCTTTTCAATCACTGCCCCGATTGTGCTAAATGAAGCATTTACGATGTGTTTTAAATTATCAATATGATCCGGTATCTCTTTTCCTGTAATCTCTTTTGAAAGTTCATTGAAACGCTTTATTATATCCGCAATTCCTTTTGCAACCGAGTTCCTCAAGTTTGCTATTGATGTTGCAAAGCCGCCACTGTTTTCCTTAGCTAATTTAGCCATTTCGCCAGTGCCAGTACCGACCTCAATCAACTTAGCGTTAAAATCATCTATAGTGACTGCGCCACTTTGTAATGCTTTGTATAGGTCATTTTTAGCGCTATCCCCTGCATAGCCAAACTCTTTGGCAATTTTAACCAAACCAAGCCCCATTGTTTCTGACAAGGTGCGCCATGTCATCATATCAAATTGACCTGTTTGCAAGGCTTTAATATATTGTTGCGTTCCTCGTTTAGCTTCTTCGGCATTAGCCCCCGAACCTAGTAAAGCATTGTTCAGTGCAAGGGCTGTGTCTGTCGCTTTATCAATATCATTGAATGAAGTGTATAATTCTTGGGTGCTACTTGTAATGTCATCTAACTTGGTTGGTAAACCTTCAATTCCATCCGCTAGCTTGTCCATAGCCTTTTCGGAGTCCTCAGCAGATACGCCCAAGGCCTGTAGGACCTTTGGAAATTGATTCAACGTATCAAAACGACTTATTGCATCATCCATGGAAGCTTTTAGTGTTTTAAATGCCGCCGCCCCAATAGCAACTAATCCTAGTGAAGTAGCTATCTTTTTTATGTTCAAACTAGCCTTGTTAGATTCGTTGCCAACGCCTTTTACACTATCTTCAGCATTCTTTAATCCTTTACCGGAGTCTTGACCTGATTTACCAAGATTATCAAGTTCTTTGGATGTTACTTCAATCTGCTTACCATCAACTTCGACTGAAATTTTGATACTACCGTCACTCATTAACGCCCCTCCTTTGAGCCTATTATTGTCCTTTTAATTATCACTAGGCGATTTAGACGCTTTTTCACTTTTCTTTTCTAATGCTTCGCGTTTTATATAATCAATTGATCCAGTTCGCTCTTGTTCTTGCTCTTCAACCTTTTTAGCAATTGCTTCACTTAATGACGGTAGAGCTTCTTCTAATGCAGCGATATCAGGATATTTTTCATATATTTTCTCGAACGTTCCATCACCAAAGATAATGTCATATTGCGCAGCGATGAAATCCTTGTTTACATCAAAAGCTTTATAAATTTTGGCAATGTCTTCGTCTGTAAAGTCATCTACTTCATAGTTTTCAATGCCTTCCGGGAAATGTATATCTTCTGTTTTTTTACGAGCCTCTCTTAATCTTTTTTGAACCTCTTCATCAACTTTAAAAAATCGTCTCAAATTCTCCAACGATGAATCAAACCAAAGTTGGATCTCCCCGAACTTAACGGGGAATCCAGTTTGTTTTATATCAACTTTTAATTCATTAGTCATATTAGTCATATTAATATCCTCCCTTGTTTTTTAAATTAACGCTTCATAAGTTATTAAAGAAAAATCATTATTTTCTAATGCCTTCTGTACTCCGACGCGGTGCATACCCATGTTTTTAAAGTATTCAGTTAGTAGCTCTAATGCTTCATGGTGCAACTCGTCCACTTTACTATTGAATGCTTCGTTATATATTTTTTTGTTTAGCCTTGCGGTCTAATTCTTTTCTAGCTTTCTGATAGTCTCTAATGATTCCTTGGTATTCATCATCAAATTTTTATAATTTTTCGTAGTTTTTCATTGCCACTTTACATTCTCCTTTTATAAACTTCTGTAGTGTGAAACATCTTGTGCGTGTCCGCGAACTTCCCCATCAGCTTTCATATTTATTTTTACATCGTAATCATCGGTGAATCGTTTATACTTATTTACGGTATTTTCCATGCGGCCGATTATCACATTCAACCGCTCTTTTCTATCTTCCGGGAAGTTGGTAGCAATACCTTTATCACTCGCAATCATTTTCAGCCGTTTCAATGCTAAAGGTGTATGCTTGTATTTTTGAACATACTCGTCAAGATCACCGTGCTTTAAATCAAACTTAGTCAATAAATCTAATTCAGCAACATTGTCGGCTGTTACAGACTGAATGGAATCTTCTATATCCTGTAATTCTTCACTATGTGTTTGCTGCAATTGTTCTAGTAACTTATCCCCTTTTTCAATCCTTGAATGTTCATAATCTGACTGCGCTTGTTGCACCTTATCATGATAGCCTTTGTTTCCTATTTCACCGGCCTTCAATCTTTCTTTTAACTTATCCATATCTTGCCTATTCTTAATGTTCAAATCTGCAGACTCTTTAATGAAATCTTGTACATTTTTTAATACTGTTTCTAAACCCATGCTTTTATGCCCCCGTTTTTTTATAATTGTTCAATAGATTCTCATAGCGTTTATTCATGCTATTGATAGATTGCTTAAATTGACTTGCAACCTCAACAAACTCTCTCCGGCTTGCAGGTATATAATATCCTCTGTATTTCCCTGACTTACTCGCACCTATTACATAACCATAATCATTAATCAATTCTTCAATGATTGTATAAGCCTGTCTCTTATCTTCAATATCTGCTATTATCATGATGTCACTCAATAGAGTGGCGTTGTGCTTTCCCGTTCTTATAGATTCTGCCACGATTCTATGTTTTAAGGACGGGAAAGCTTTTGTTTTTTGAGTTTCTTTCGTCATGATCTCACCCCCTTTCAAATTGAATAAATATACATTTTTAGTTTACATAATACTTCTTTCCGGAAGTCGATAAACTCTGCAACCGTTGATATTAAAGCATTTCATTATTTATCATTTATGCACTGTTTTATACATTGCTGTTTTGACAGGCTTTCCAGTCTTGGTGATTGCTGTAAGGTTGCATAAAATAGCTTGATTTATGCATTAGAGAACAGACGTTTAATGATTCTTTTTCTAGAATTTGCACTACCTGGGTATCAGTTAGACTAGTTGTGTCAATGAATCTTTCAAGGTGGTTTCGTAAACTTTCAATGTCCATTGTTTTACACATACTAAGCCCCCTGATTTAAATTTTGACTTATCTTTTTTCTGGCTCGCATTATATAATGTTGAACAGCACCTTTAGAAATCCTTAACTCGTTCGCTATCTTACCCATGCTCATTAATTCCATTTCGTGCATTGTGTAGCACTGTCTTTCTCTTCTTGATAACTTTAATAATATTTTATAAAGAACAGATTCTTGTTCAGGTAAATTCTTTGTAGCTTGAATAGTATTGGTTAGCTTTATTTGGTCCAGTTTACGTTTAAATCTATCTTTAAGTTGCTTTTTCATAACGAGATCAACAGCAATATCAATGGCTTCATAATCAGAACAACCTTCTTCACTAAGTTCTTGGATAATATCAGGCAGACTTTTCATTTCTTCTCCTTTCTATTTCCACGTCTATTTTGTCCTCTACTTCTTTGTATGGATCACCGTAAATGTTTGTATCTACAATCGCCCCTATGGAATCATCCCAATACCCATCAACACCATAAACGAACTTATGTGACCGGGTTAAAACTCTATGCTTATGTGATTTGAACAGTGTGTTTTTTTCAGGAAACTGTCCTGTCTCCAGCCATTCAATAACAAAGTCCATATCCCTTATAGCTGAATTAAGCACTCTTTTATCTTCTTTATCTTCCGGGATTTCATCATCTAAAACTTTTATCATTTGATTTAATTGACTTTTACCCTCCCTGTATTCGCTCAACAAAGAACTGTGCCATCCTTCCATTTGATCGCCACCTATGCTATAATGATGGTACTTTAAACTTAAGATTTTGGGGAAAATAATAGGTAGCGGCTCCCTTGTGGGAGCCTTTTTATTTGATTAACCTTAAAATCTTAGGCCTTCGTTTACTAACTTTCATTGTTTTACCCGTTTCACTATCAAGAAGGAATCTCTTTCCTTGGTCATCTTCATACATCCTGCGCATCTTAACTCCGTTCATTTCCGCCCATTCTTCTGCAATCGACTTGTGCCCCTCGAACTCTCGAATATCACTTAATAAGCCTATAGAAGCTAATGTGAATGCGTTAATCTCCTCGTTAGAGTATTCCCATAAAAATTCGGTTATTTCCTCGCCAATTGGCTTGTCCTGGTCTAGCTTGCTAATGTAATCAATCGTATAAAAGTAGTCTTTCATTTCGTACTTATAACCTTTGAAGTCTTTTTCTATTGGGAAGACATTCATAAATTCACTTGGTGTCAATGTCTGCATAACAGCTTTAATTGCGCTAACTAATTGAAAGTTATTTACTGCTACATCATAGCTAATCGGCTTTGACAAAGAGTTAACCACCTTCACGCCAAACAATACATTTTGTTTAATAAGACGCTTGTTTGCTTCATCTTCAATACGTGAATCAATTACATTTTTAAAAGCATTAATATATAAATTAGATTTGCTCATGGTATCCTCCTAGAATCTGTTTTTTCGTCTATGATCTTCACCTTGTAACCTAACCGCACCCGCATTTTCCATCATTCGAGAAACTATTCTTTCACCGTTGTAACCGTATTTACTCTCCAATTCGTTTTCAGTATAATTTGTTGTGGAAACAACAGATTTGTTTAACCTTGCATCAAATACCGCGTATAAAATATCTGATGCCCATGTTTCATTGCCTGTATCGCTTGTCTTTACATATTCAGAGCCAACATCATCTAAAACTAATAGATCGATAGATTCGATTACTTTAAAGATGCGTTCTTCTGTAAGTTGCGCCCCAGGACTATACGTATTTTTAATTAAATCTAGTAAATCCCTTGTTTTGATAAACCACGTTTTATAGCCCTTTTCTCTTAATTCCTTGGTAATTGAATAAGCAAGATGGCTTTTTCCTGCTCCCGCTCGTCCACTAAGGACTAACGACCTTTCATTGTCAAAGTTCTTAATGTAGTCTATAACCAATTGTTTAGCCTTCAATTGCGTTTCATGACCGGGTTTGTAATTATTAACCTTCGCCGTCTTTAAGTCGCTTGTTACACGCTCATGTTGTTCAACAAAGGGAAGTTGCCAGCTTTGTCTATTTTCTAATGCTTTTTGAATAATTTTTTCATCTTCTTTTTCCATTCTTTCTCTAAAGCATTTTGAACAAGAGCCGGCAACACCGGCGGGGGTCTCATAGCGTTCATAAGTTTCATTGTGTATTTCACAATGCTCTTGCCCAACTACTTTCATTTTTGTTTTGAATAACTCTTGGATATTATTAAGTTCTTTCTCTTTCACATTGCTGCTCCTAGTCATTATTTTCCTCCTAAAAAGCATCTTTGTTAGGATCATATCTATCATTCATGGGAATAAACTGATTCCTTTTGTCGTTTTTAAGATAGTTTTTCATTGGATCCGCATCATCAACAAACCTACTAACATTGTTTGGTTTCATAAATTCAGTTAATGTCCATTTATGCGTCCAGTAGTGACTGGGGCTGTCTAACACTTGTTTATAATTACTGATTGCTTTAAGCAATTCATCTTTTGAATAACTTGCCAATCTTGCGTTAGTATGGCTTTTCATTTGTTGAGTCATTTCCCTGTGTTTAATAATTGCTTGATTATTCCAATGTTCGAAAATGCTATATATATAGTTAGTCTCTGAGTTAGTCTCTGAGTTAGTCTCTGGTATAGGTCGGGTCATTTTGTCACTATCCATAGTGCCATTTTGTCCTTTTCCATTATGCCAATTTGTCATTATGCATTGTGCCATTTTGTCACTATGACTACTAGCAAGGGTTTCAAGCGTTTTATAATTGATTCTGTACCATTTTGTACGGTCATAAGACTTTTTATTGTAATGTCCAACGATCAATAGTTTTTCATCTTCTAATTTTTTAAAAGTGCGCTTTATTGTTCGTCCGCTCCAAAAAGGAAATTGTTTTTCCCACTCATCAAACGTGTTATAAACCCAATAATGCCCCTCTTTATGATTTCTATTACTTGATTCATTATGTTTTATCCAATAGTGAACTTGCTGCAATATAATAGATTCATTAAGACCAATTATTGTTGCTAATTGTGGTAGAATCAGTATAGGTTGCTCGTCTAATAATAGTTTGTTCATCGATTCACCCCGATTCATGGGCGGTATTTAAAATTTCCGTCATGAATTAACCATTAACTACTTCTTTTTCTTCATACTCTCCCCTAGTCCATGCCATGATTACATCTTTATTAAAGAGGATTTTGCCCCTTACCTTGAAATGTGGGATCTCATTTTCTCTTACCATTGTGTAAATGGTGGCTCTGCTACAACCCAATAACTTTGCTACCTCTAATGGTGTCATTGTGATTTTTTCCATTTTTAAAGCCCCTTTCTTTATGCTGATTGTGCTTTTTTTGCAAGTACATACTCCATGCCCTCATTAATCAATTGAAGTTCATATTCCGCTTGCTCAAATTGCTCTTTTAATTCTTCTAATGTGTTGCCTTGTATATACTTTTGACCGATATATTTAGATTCCATTTCAGTGAGTTCATCAAATGGTTTAGATGTATCTATAAATTGCTTTGGGAAGTAAAATAAAATTCCCGCCGTTTCTTGCTCGTTCCATTCCAATCCTAACTTGAAATATTTATTTTCTTTAACAAGTACGCCCATTTTCACACCCCTATAATGTTTAGTGTTATAAATACAATTGACATAGTGACAAATAAGCCGGTAACTCCATAAAACAGATATGCACTACCATTTACTTCTTCGCTATCAAAGAAATAAACATTCATCTTTTTGATAAACTCTGATATAATATACATAAATTATCCTTTCTAGCGCCCGAGACGTTGCTGCGTCTTATGGGCGCTTTTTATTTGTTAGTGTAATCACTGTACTTTGTACGATGTCGACCATATTCATATATCTCTAGGACATTAATGGCACTGATTAACGCATATAGACTTTGCCTAAATTCGTATTCGACGGATGGATCAGCATTTACTAATTTCAAAGCAGTATCTTCAATACGCTTCTCTAAATCTGCTATCGCGTTATATAACATTTTTTTACCCTCCCTCTTGGTCTGTCAATAATTTTTTCTTGATAACTCAAGATTATAATAGATTTAACCTATTGTCAAGGGTTTTAATAGTTTATATTGATTTATCAAGAATTTAGTAATACTATTAAGATAGTAAAGCAGAAAGGTGGTGGAAAAGGTGAATGATAGTTTTGGTGAATATATAAGAGGATTACGGAAAAAGAAAGGATACACCCTTGTTCAACTGTCTAAAGAATCAGGCGTTTCTAATCCCTATTTGTCACAAATCGAAAATGATAAGTTCACTCCATCTATCGATATACTGAGAAAACTAGCAAATCCATTGGGTGTTTCCGTCTTAACTTTAATGTTTAATGCCGGGTATGCTAATCAAGATGAAGTAGAACTTGTAGGTCAAACAGATAACTTGTTAAAAGGTAATCAATGGCATAAAGATGAAGATTATTTCTATGATTCTTCTGATAAAAAAGGGAAAAGTAAGGAATTAAACGGTATTACTTCGCTAATGAATATGAACTTTAGAAGTGTAGTTAACAATAGTGAAGACATGCTTTTAAATGAAGTAGAGACAACAATAATAAGAGAACATCTTAGTGACATGCTTTTAGAGTACAAAAAGATTATCCAGGCATATAGAGGTGCTAAAATAAATTGGGGGTCATTCAAAGAAGGGCTAATTGCCGATAATAAAAATGACCTAGATTTAAAAGAAATTAAAGAACTCTATTTTAAAAAGAGAATGGATGATGAACTTGAACAGCTAGCTGACAAGGTGAGGGCATTACCTATGTGGTTGACACATCAACCTAGTTTTTTAAGAGCCGATTCAATAAAAAAGAGGTTAGGTGAAGAAAATAAAGAAGATGATTAGGAGGTGTAAACGTGGCTACGATACGAAAGAGAAGTGAAAATACATACCAGTTTATAGTTTCTTTAGGCCTTGGTGCTGACAACAAATACAAGCGTAAATATAAGACATACACCGTTAAAGAGAAAATGACCCCTAAACAATTACAAGCCCATCTTGAACATGAGGCCTATAAGTTTGAACAAAAGGTATTATCCAATGCTTACATTAGTCCTGGTGATATGAATTTCAAAGACTTCTCTAGTGAATGGATTATCAAGTATCTTGAAAAGAATGTCAGTGAATCAACCATCATGAATAGGCAAAATGCTTTAAATAATCATATCTTACCCGTTATTGGCCACATTAACATTAATAAAATAAATACTATGATGCTATTAGATCTATTGGATAACCTTAAGCGTAAAGATGGACAAAACAAGCCGCTTTCTGTTGCTTCCAAGTTAGAAGTTCATAAAACATTGTCCGTTATATTTAAACATGCTGTAGAGTGGAACGTTATAGCAAGCAACCCTATGTTGAATGTTAAAAAGCCCGTAGATAAGAAAAAACATGATAAAGAATTGAACGTTTATAGTGCGGATGAAGTTAAAAGCCTTTTAGAAGCCGTACAAGATGAATTGGAACATTGGAGGGTATTTATAAGCCTTGCTCTTGCAACGGGTATGAGAAGAGGGGAATTGCTAGGTTTAGAATGGGATTCGATAGATTTAGATAAAGGTACGATTGATATTAGACAAATAATATCTAAAACTAGAAGCGGATCAGAAGTAAAAACACCTAAAAATAATTCTAAGCGGCTGATTAGTCTACCAACCTCCATAATTGAGGAATTGAAACGATATAAGACGCATTGCAAAGTGGAAAAAATGAAATTGCAGCATAAGTGGACAGAACAAACTCATGATTGGGTATTTTTCAATGAAGAGGGAAGCCATTTCTACCCTGATACACCTTCGAGATGGTGGAATAGATTTTTAGATAGGGTTAATAAAGAATTAAATAAAGAAGATAAGTCAACTATAAAGAAAATCAGACTCCATGATCTAAGACATACATCGGCTACCTTGTTAATTGCTCAAAATGTGCATGCTAAAATTATAAGTGAACGATTAGGACATAAAAAAATATCAACGACTATGGACATATACGGTCATGCCCTGCCAGTCGCTGATAAAGAAGCTAGTAGTAAATTGAATGATATACTAACTCTATAATAACATAAATAGCGGACTGCTCAAAAAAAGAGCGGTCTTTTTTTATTCTTTAAAGTACATATTTTTAATGTCTTTTAATGCTTAATAATTAATTTTTGCGTCAAATTTGCGTCAAACTATGTTCGTTGCCAATTGTGGCAATGACAAAAAAGCGCCTAACCCCTTGTGGGTCAAGCGCTTTAGATTAAGCTTCCAATCCGATTTGAACGGACGACCTCTTCCTTACCAT
>Ga0079226_10002494_pt1 | contig 14231 bp, 11 predicted proteins | sample Poulit2014_FD_76345 | JGI IMG/M metagenome (GOLD analysis project Ga0079226, IMG submission 76345) | Agricultural soil microbial communities from Georgia to study Nitrogen management - Poultry litter 2014 | ecosystem: Environmental > Terrestrial > Soil > Agricultural land | place: USA: Georgia... | reverse complement strand
TCGAGGAGTTTCATATATAAAATATTGTGGTATTAATCTAATTTTAATACGGCTAAGAATGCATTTTGTGGAATCTCAACGTTCCCTACTTGACGCATTCTCTTTTTTCCTTTTTTCTGTTTCTCTAAAAGCTTACGCTTTCTTGAAATGTCCCCTCCATAACATTTGGCGGTTACATCTTTACGAAGAGCACGTATGGATTCGCGAGCAATAATCTTTGCACCGATTGACGCTTGAATTTTTATTTCAAATTGCTGTCGTGGAAGTAATTCTTTTAGCTTCTCACACATTCTCTTTCCAAAATCGTATGAATTACTCCTATGAATCAGTGAAGATAAAGCATCTACAGGCTCATCGTTTAAGCGAATATCTAATTTAACCAAGTCTGAGGCTCTATATCCTATCTGGTAATAATCAAAAGATGCATAACCACGAGATAAGCTTTTGAGTTTATCGTAAAAATCAAAAACAATTTCTCCCATTGGCATCTCAAAGATCATCTCCACACGATCAGCAGTCAAATACGACTGATTGATGATAGTCCCTCTTTTTTGAATACATAAAGACATGATTGGTCCCACATAATCGGACTTGGTGATGATTGATGCACGTATATAAGGCTCTTCAATCCTTTCCATGTGGTTGGGTGATGGAAGGTCCGAAGGGTTGTGAACGATGACCTCTTCCTGATCTGCTACGAGATAAGCCTTATAAGACACGTTAGGTACTGTGGTAATTACCGTCATATCAAACTCCCTCTCTAGGCGCTCTTGGATAATCTCCATATGGAGCATTCCTAAGAATCCGCATCGGAATCCAAAGCCTAGTGCTGCAGAAGACTCGGGTTCAAACACCAAAGAGGCGTCGTTTAACTGCAAGCGGTGCATAGATTCCCTGAGCTCTTCATAATCCTCCGTATCTACCGGATAGATCCCTGCAAATACCATGGGTTTCACTTCTTCAAACCCTTGGATGGCCTGTTCACAAGGTCTATCAATATGGGTAATAGTATCCCCTACCTTAACTTCTTTTGCTTCTTTAATACCTGAAATAATATAGCCTACATCTCCCGTCTTAATTACATCTCTAGGTTGCATTTGTAGTTTAAGCACCCCTACTTCATCTGCTATATATTCTTTATTGGTAGCAACAAACTTCACTTTGTCACCTTTACGTATTTCACCGTTCTCCACTTTGAAATACGCCATAATCCCTCTAAACGAATTAAATACGGAGTCAAAAATCAACGCCTGTAGCGGTGCTTTTGGATCTCCTTGTGGCGATGGTACTCTATTGATAATAGCGTCTAAGATATTATCAATTCCCAAACCGGTTTTTCCTGATGCTGGAATAATATCCTCTCTATCTCCACCTATCAACTCAATTATTTGATCTTTCACCTCTTCTGGCATAGCGCCAGGTAAATCCATTTTATTTAAAACTGGAATAATCTCTAGATCATGCTCCAAGGCTAAATAAAGATTAGAAATTGTTTGAGCTTGTATCCCTTGTGAAGCATCTACAATCAGTAGTGCTCCCTCACATGCTGCTATGGACCGCGATACTTCATAGGAAAAGTCCACGTGCCCAGGAGTATCAATTAGGTTCAAGACGTAATCCTGTCCCTCATGCTTGTAACTCATTTGAATGGCGTGACTTTTTATCGTAATCCCCCGCTCTTGCTCTAGATCCATACTGTCTAAGAGCTGATCCTTCTTTTCCCTTACTGTAATGGTGTTTGTATACTCTAACAGTCGATCTGCTAACGTACTTTTCCCATGATCAATATGGGCTATAATACAAAAGTTCCGAATATGCTTCATCAAATCCTAATAATAATCAGCAAATATAATTTAATTTAATGTAATACTACCCTAAGTCACTCCTTATATACAAAATATTATTGAAAAGATGATTAAATACCATTTTGTTGCATTAAAATGAGCTTAAAATCCGACTTCCCATTTAGAAGGGAAAGCGTCCAACTTCCGCCCAACTTTAGCATTCTTTAAAACCCCAATTTAACTCTCACATAACGACTGGATTAACTAAATAAAGTAATAGCTTTCGGGTTTTAATGGGGATTCTGCTTATTTTTGGGGCCTATGATTGAAATATATACAGATGGGGCCTCTAGTGGAAATCCAGGGCCCGGAGGATATGGAACGATACTTCGTACTATTTATCAGGGGAATGAAGAGCAATTTCGTGGGAAATTGTATGAAAAGGAGTTTTCGGGCGGTTATAGGCTAACGACAAACAACCGCATGGAGCTGATGGCCGTTATCGTTGGTCTTGAAGCTTTAAAGAAGCCTGGACAGAAAGTCACTGTATTTTCCGATTCTAAGTATTTTATCGATGCCATAGACAAGAAGTGGGTTTATGGATGGATTAAAAAAGGTTTCGCTGGAAAAAAGAATAAAGATCTTTGGGAGCGTCTTCTTCGAAGCTACCGCTTACATCAAGTGCAGCTGGTTTGGGTAAAAGGGCACGCCGGACACCCTCTTAATGAACGATGTGACGCTCTGGCCGTTGCTGCATCAAAAAACCAAGCAGAATGGAAAGTCGATACTGAGTTTGAAAGATCTCGAAACGATTTGTAAACCATAGGACTTTTGGCTATACTTCCTATGGAATGATAAAAGAAGGTTCTATGAATCAAAAATCGCCTATACACGTTGAAGTTTTTGGCGCATCGCAAATCGAACACGGTGCCATGGAACAGATTTACGATGCTGCAAAGCTGCCTGTTTCTCTGGCTGCCGCATTGATGCCCGATGCACATCAAGGGTATGGTCTTCCAATAGGTGGAGTGCTGGCAACGGACAATGCGGTAATCCCTTACGGTGTAGGTGTTGATATCGGCTGTAGGGTGGCGCTATCGATCTACGAGATGCCACATCATGAATTATTTAAAAACCCACAATTCTTTAGAAAGCTCCTTCTGGATAACACTTTATTTGGCGCAGGAAGAGGCTTTAAAGGAAAGGATAAATCGGACCACCCGGTTTTAGAAAATAACCTTTTTAAAGAACTACCCCTACTTAGGAAGCTCAAAGATAGAGCTTGGTCCCAGTTAGGAACCTCAGGCGGTGGTAATCATTTTGCCGAGTTTGGTGTTTTTACATTAACGGATACAGACCCTCGATTAAATCTAGAAAAAGGAGAATACCTTGCGCTATTAACGCACTCTGGATCTAGGGGACTAGGCGCTAATATTGCCAATCATTTCACGAAAGTTGCAAAAAGCAAAAGTCAACTAGATAGACGCATTACCAACCTTTCTTACCTCTCCTTAGACTCTGAAGATGGACAAACCTACTGGAATAGCATGGAACTTGCAGGAGACTATGCATCAGCATGTCACCAAATAATCCACGAAAAAATCCATCAAACTTTAGGTTCTCAGCTGCTTGCAAAGGTGGAAAACCACCATAACTTCGCATGGAAAGAGATTTGGAAAGGCCAAGAAGTAATCGTTCACAGAAAAGGAGCCACACCCGCATCAAAAGGAACTCTAGGCTTTATCCCTGGATCCATGGTGGACCCTGGATTCTTAGTTCGTGGTAAGGGAATCGAGTCGGGTTTAAATTCCGCTGCACATGGCGCAGGAAGGCAAATGAGCCGCCGACAGGCTTTTAAAAATTATAATAAAAAAGACCTGAACCATATTGCCAGTAAACACGAAATATCTTTAATCGGCGCGGGAATAGATGAAATTCCTATGGCCTACAAAAACATCCACCAGGTTATGCGTGCCCAAGAAGAGCTGATTGAGGTTCTCGGTCAATTCGACCCTAAAGTGGTTAGAATGGCGGATGATGGAAGTAGAGAAGATTAAACCATCCACACACTCAAAATAAGCAAAGCGTGTGGATGGCTAAACCAGTAGCTATGCCTCGGCATTGGGTGTAAAGCCCATTGGAAATGGAGGTGTTTCCTCAATTTCAATTGGTCCGTTCATAGCTTCGAACTGGCGTATATTATCTTCAATTGCTCTTAACAACCTCTTAGCGTGCTCGGGAGCCATAACAATTCTGAAATGAACCCTTGCGCTTTCGATCCCTGGAAGTACACTCGCAAAATCAACCACAAATTCACTGCTGGAATGGGTGATGACAGCTAAGTTCGAATACTTCCCTAGAGCTACCTCTTCAGTTAGCTCAAAGTTCAAGGAATCTTCATTTGGTTTGTTCTTATTACTCATTTTTATTGATTAAATGTTCTAAAATCCTGCCCATCTTTAATATTCAATAAAGCATTGTAAATTAACAAAATAACGTTATCCACATCTTCCTTATGCACCATCTCTACCGTGGTATGCATGTATCTTAAAGGAAGAGATATTAAGGCCGATGGCACCCCTCCATTGGAATAAGCAAACGCGTCTGTGTCAGTTCCCGTAAAACGCGATGACGCCTGCCTTTGAAATGGAATATCATTATTCTTAGCCACTTCAAATAGCAGCTTATTCAAATTGATTTGAACAGCTGGAGCGTAAGAAAGCACCGGACCTTTTCCACAAGACAAATCTCCCTGAGTAATTTTATTTATCATTGGAGTTTGCGTGTCGTGAGTTACGTCTGTTACGATGGCAACATTTGGTTTTATCTTTTCCGTGATCATTTCTGCTCCACGAAGTCCTACTTCCTCTTGCACCGCATTTACAATATACAGACCAAATGGAAGCTTCTTTTTATTGTCTTTTAAAAGCCTGGCTACCTCAGCAATCATAAACCCACCTACCCTGTTATCAAGCGCACGGCCAACGTAGTATCTATCGTTAAGAACCATAAATTCATCTTGATAAGTCACCACTGATCCCACGTGAATACCTAGCTCTTCGACCTCTTCCTTACTGGTGCATCCGCAGTCAATAAAAATATTTTTTAAAGTCGGCCCTTCCTCCTTCTCTCCCGAGCGAGTGTGGATTGCTGGCCAGCCAAACACGCCGTCCACGATACCTTTTTCAGTATGGATGTGTACTTTTTTCGAAGGCGCAATCTGATGATCGGAACCACCGTTTCTAATAACATAAATAAGTCCTTCTTTAGTTATATAATTCACATACCAGGAAATCTCATCGGCATGTGCCTCAATCACCACTTTATAAGGGGCATCTGGATTCACAACTCCAACTGCTGTCCCGTAATGATCAACAAAGGTTTCATCTACATAAGGATTTATATAGTCCAACCACATACGCTGACCACTCCACTCATAACTTGTAGGAGAGGGATTATTTATATAACTCTCTAGAAATTCTAAAGATTTGGAATTAACAACACTCTTATTGTCTTTTTTATTTTGCTTTTTATTAGCCATACTTGTTTTTTTGTGAAAAATAGTGTTTTTACACAAACTTATCAAATGTTTAACCATTAGTATTTGCTAATATTTATCTATAGAATTAACCTTTCCTACATGATAAGCATCCCTCAAATTGGTCCCCAATAAGTTGGCCCCGTAAAAAATCAACTATTCTAGAAAACTTCAAAAACCTTTATTGGCTGTTTTACTGAAAATAAAGATTGGAAAGCGTATATTTACACTCGATATGAATATGTTACTAAATTTCATCCACTGGGGACCTGACCCTGTTCTATTCTCACTAGGGCCGATTGAGTTGCGTTATTATTCACTTTGCTGGTTATTAGCAATTGTCTTGGCGTATATCTTAATGCTTCGAGTATTTAAAAAAGAAGGGAAGTCTCAAGAGCTTTTAGATCAGCTTACGATTTACGTATTTATAGGTATTTTCCTCGGTGCACGACTGGGACATTGCTTGTTTTACGACTTTGCGTATTACAAGGATCATATCATTGAAATATTTCTCCCGATTCAACAGGTCAATGGAAGCTGGAAGTTAACGGGCTTTGCTGGACTGGCTAGCCACGGTGCTGCTTTCGGTACTTTAGCATCATTATTATTATTTTCAAGGAAATACAAAATTGATTTCATGTGGCTCGCCGACCGTTTGGCCTTGGTGGTGCCTATCTCTGGAGCATTTGTACGTTTAGGGAATTTCTTCAATTCAGAAATGATTGGACACCCTACGACGGTTCCTTGGGCTATTATATTCGAACAGCACGATAACATTCCTAGACACCCAGGGCAACTCTATGAAGCAATAGCTTACATTCTAATATTCATTTTACTGTGGACTATTTACAACCGCAATATAAAACTGAAAAAAGGGGTGCTATTTGGATGGTTTTTAATCCTACTTTTTGGTGCGAGATTTATTTTAGAATATTTCAAAATCGATCAAGTAGGCTTTGAAGCTACTATGCAATTCAACATGGGGCAATGGCTTAGTGTTCCTTTTATCGCATTGGGAGTCTACCTCCTTATTAAAGCAAATACAAAAAGCTAAACTTTCAGTTATATTATTGTGTTTACAATGCGTTTTGGGAAGTCCCAAAACGCTTTACGTGTTGATTAATGACAAAAATTAAAGCAAATAGAACGGTAGTATTAATTATTTTGGGGCTATTATCAGCTATAGGCCCATTTTCCATTGACTTATACTTACCAGCATTTGACACCATCCCAACTGACTACGATGTATCTATTGATCGCGTGCAATTGTCGCTCTCGAGCTTCTTTGTAGGGGTTGCCTTGGGGCAAATGATATACGGCCCGCTATTGGACAAATACGGACGAAAGAAACCTTTGATCTTTGGCTTAGCACTTTATTGCGTAGCCTCTCTATTATGTACAACGGCAAGTAGTGTGGAGCAGTTAATCGTTTTTCGTTTCTTGCAAGCTTTAGGAAGCTGCTCAGGCATGGTTGCAGCTAGGGCCATGGTTCGTGATTATTACGACAGCCAAGAAGCGGCGAAAGTATTTAGCCTGCTCATGCTGGTAATTGCAGTATCTCCCATACTAGCGCCAAGTTTTGGTGCGTTTTTAATAGCACATTTCGACTGGCATTATTTATTTATAGTCCTATTTGTACTTGGAGCATTGATTTTAGCGGCAACCATATTTATCCTTCCTGAGAGTTATCAAGGAAATAAAAACTTCTCTTTAAAGCCGGCTGCCATAGTCCAAAAATTCTGGGCTGTATTAATAAATCCTACATTTTTAACGTATTGCGCTGTGGGGTCCATAGCCTCGGCGGGATTGTATGCATATTTAGCAGGTTCCTCGTTTGTTATGCAGCAAGTCTACGGCCTTACTGAAAGCCAGTACGGGCTGGCCTTTGCTTTTGTAGCTTTTGCTATGCTAACAGCTACACAATTAAACAGGTTCTTCTTAAACCGCTGGCACAGCATCAAAATAAGCATAATAGCCAATGGTTGGCACAGTCTAGTGGGAGTATCGTTAATCTTTTTCTATTATACAGGGCTGCTGAGCTTCCCTATTTTATTAATCGGAACATTCTTTTATTTATTCGGTCATGGTTTTATTTTTCCAAATACCTCAGCTATGGCTTTAACACCTTTCAAGGAATTAGCAGGTAGTGCATCTGCACTGCTGGGCTGTGTCCAAATGGCTCTAGGAGGAGTTGCTTCTGCCGCAGTTAGTTACCTCCACGATGGGACGGCACTCCCTATGATTGGAGTCATGTGCGCCTGCGCCGTATTGGCACTCATCATTCATTTATTTACCCGCATTTGGGTATTCTCTTAAAACAAACAGAGGCCCTCTGAACATACACTGGACGTAATAGAAGGCCTAATTTTTTTTAAGGTATTAGAACCACCTTCCCTTGGAAATCTCGAGAGTCGAGCAATTTATGCGCCTCTACCACCTCATCTAAGCTAAAGCGGTAATTGACAGCAGAGGTAAAACTTCCTGATTCCAATAGCGGGTAGGCTGTTTGATAAATATCTCGAGCGAGTTCCGATTTAAAAGACAAACTACGACTTCTTAAGGTGCTTCCAGTAATGCTGATGCGTTTGACCATGACCTTCATAATATCAAGCTCTACCTTTCTTCCTTGCATGGCATTGATATAAACTAGACGACCATCCTCTTTCAACATATCAATATTAGGAGCAAAGTACTCACCACCTAAGCTATCTAAAATGACATCTACCTGATAGCTTCCTAGATCTTTAATTTGCTCTTTATTATAATTAATAACGCGGCTGGCTCCTAAGCTCTTGCAGTAGTTTACTTTCTCTTCCGATCCTGCCGTGCACCAAACATCAGCACCATAGATGCTACCTAACTGGACGGCCATACTTCCTATTCCACCTGACCCCCCATAAACAAATAGCTTCTCATTTCGCTGTAAGTTACCACGCTGAAATACATTGTGCCATACCGTGAACAAAGTCTCAGGAAGGCCGGCCGCATCTTCTAAAGAAATCCCTTGAGGAATGGGTAAACAACTCCCCTTGTCAGCAACAACATACTGCGCGTACCCTCCACCAGGAATCAAAGCACACACCCTCTCTCCTACCATCCAGCTCGTCACTTCGGATCCAACTTGTACAATCTCTCCCGAAACCTCCAATCCAGGAATGTCTGCTACAACACCTTCAGGCGCTGGATATTTTCCTTCCCTTTGGATGATATCGGGGCGATTAATTCCGGCTGCTGCCACCTTGATAAGTACATCATGCGATCCTACTTTAGGCCTCTCCCGCTGTTGTATTTCCAGTACTTCTGGGCCTCCAGGTTTTGTAATTACTACTGCTTTCATTTATTTTTCGGATATTTTTGTAATCTAAAATTCAACGTCAACATAAAGTATCTCCCCAATCTATTGTTCCTAGATTCATAGATGTCATTACCAACATATTCGGTAAATATTCCCATACTTTTATCTTGATCGAGTAAGTCAAATGCTTGCAAGCGAAGCATACCTAGGTTGTTTTTCATAAATGTAAACTCAACATAGGCATTGATTAATGTAGGGCTTACATTAATCAAATCTTTATTTACCCCTTGATAAAATTTCTGCGACATTTCTGCTCCGACCATCAGCCTATCTCCAAGGTAGCTTCTACCAGCTAAAGACATAAAGAACGATTGAGAGGTTATCTTATTGTAATAGGGCAGTTGGAAGGTCGCCTGGTTCAGCAAGTAATTGGCATTGAAAAGAGCTTCAAAAGCTTCCGTCCAATTGTACTTCAACTGCATGTTTTGAGCAAGGAGTAGCTGCTGGGTATTGTTTTTTAGCTTATTTACGTAAGACACAGAATTATAAAAATCCACATTCCCGTTAAGATCCAAGAAGATATTTTCATGCCAAGACAAAGGTGTATTGAATACATAATACCCTCGAACATCATAATACCCATCCGCGTTTTCAAAAGTAGTTTCTTGGATGGTCGAGTTATCCACGTCTCGTTTTGAAGTCACAATTTTATTGTTGGTGAAGTTATATGCGAGGTTGGCCTCGAAGTATTGACTTCTGGTCATTATTGCTTTACGAAGTGTCGTGCTAATTTTATTGATATACTCTGCCTTTAACTCCGGGTTTCCAACTATAATAAATCTAGAGTTTGAATTGTCCGTCGCCGGCATGAGCTGCATAAAATTGGGTTGGTTATTTCTACCGTTATATTGTAGTTGCCAGTCTAATTCTTGATTGAACCGAAACCGGATACTAGCTGTTGGGATCAAGTTCACCCGCTCGAAATTATAGTTTATCTGATTGGAAGGCAGCTGACCACTCATCCTTAGGGGCTCCACAGCCATCCCAATATTAGTTTTTAAGACATTGTTCGGCTCAAAGGTATAATTGATTCCTGTTCTATTACTTCTAAAAAGGTAGTTATAATTTACCCCCAAGGAGTCTACATACACCGGATGCCCCAACGTACTCCCTAGCAATAAATCCTCCACTAAACGAGTAGCATAAATCTCAGTGAGATCAAAGTCGTGGGTTATCTCCAATAGGCTATGATCGAAAAAAGGTTCCACATACCTAACCGATGCTTTAAGGGAGTTGGTGGAGTTACTGTTTTCAACAAACTGCTTTTGATCAAACTCATCGTAGGTAGGATTACTGGTAGTGGAATCGGCAATCCAATAATAGTCGAATACATCCTCCTTTTTTTCTGATCGATCCGTTTTTAGTTGCACATTGGCCATTAACTTCCGCTTGGGATTGGCAAAGTTCTTAGAGTACAACATGCTGATCTCACCTGCAGGCTGATAAATGCGGGTTCTATCCGAATAATCTCCTTTATTAACGATATTCTTACTTTGCAGCTGCCGGCTTTTCTGGCTATTTAAGTAACTATTGTTGTAAGTAAAGGTTGGAGAAAATTTAAAAGTATCACCATTTTTGAACTTACTCTCCATCTCTAGAAAAATTTTATGAAAGCTATCGTAGGTCCTGTTGATATATTCCTCGGAATTGTTGATTTGATTGCCCACATAGTTAGAAGTGAGCCTCGAATATCCCTCCAAAAACTTTTCTTTGTATGTGTACTGATAGCCTCCATTGACTTGAATGCGGCTTCCTATTTGATCCATAAAGGTCATTCCCAGAGCAGATACATTATTGAGCCCATCCACGGGCTCTGAAAAGTCTCCGATATCACTCAAGGATTGCGCTCTACCGCCCAGTCCATTGGGCGATCCAAAAGAGAACAAACTGGTATTTGTGTTGTTAAAAGAAGCTACTAAAGAGACCTCCCTGCCATCATTAAAAGCATTTAACCCAGCGCTTGCAATACTGCGCTCGCTCGTTCCTGCTCCTGCTGTAATCTGCCCAAAGAGGATCTTCTTTTTATCTTCCTTTAATAGAATATTTATAATTGTTTCGGATTCTTTTTCCTCGAATGAAGATTTGTATTCCGAGTTCTCGTGGCTATTTATAATTTGAATTTGTTTGATAAAATCTGTCGGTAGATTCCGCGTGGCGGTTAAAACATCGCCACCAAAAAACTTCTTTCCATCGACCTTAACAGTTGTAATGAGTTTTCCTGCTGAATATACTGATCCATCACGTCCTACATGGATACCGGGCAACTGCTTTAAGGATTCCTCCAGTAGTGCATTTTTTCGCAAATCAAACGCTGACATATTGTATTGAATGGTATCTTGCTTATATATAACGGGGATGGTTTTTGTGATATTCACCTCCTGTATCCAGGAATACTGCGGGGTTAGTACAATATTGGGTATAAACACCACTTGCGTGGAATCATAAATAGAATACGAACGACTAACAATCTTATAACTAAGAAGGCTATAAGAAATAAGAATTTGCTGTCCTTTTATTTTACGAAAACGATAAAATCCTTTTTTATCTGTGACTGCGTTCAATGTGTCGCGTGCGCTTACTAGCCTTACATTCACATCACGTAAAGCGTTACCCGCCGTATCGACAACAACCCCTTCCATTCTTTCCACTTGGAAGTCTTGTGCAACACTACGTCCTAAAAAAAGAAAGGACAACGTAAAAGTAAAAAATATAAATAGGGCAATATTTCGCACACCTTTCGCTATTACGTCTAATGTAGCAATATACAAAATTGCTAGATGGTATTTTAGTTATATACGAAAAAATTAAGCTTTTAGTACACTTAAACAGACAAAATTCACCTAAAATTAAAAAAGCGAGTCCTATGGACTCGCCCTATCAATATTACTGTTTAACTATTATTCATCGTAAGACACTTTCACCAGTTGTCTGTCAATCTCCCATCTACCGGTAGCTTCCTCACCAATGACATCAAAAAGATCTAAAATTCTACGCATCACATACTCTTCTTCCACCTGTTCATCTAAGAACCATTTCAAGAATGAGAAAGTAGTGAAGTCTTTTAGCTCCATACATTTGGCGGACATCTCGTTGAACTGCTGGGTGACAAAAATCTCCTGCTCTAGAGCCTGTTCAAACACTCCTCTAAAAGAATCAAACTCAGTAGGAATATTGATCACTTCTGGAGAGATAGCTCTACCTCCGCGGTCATTGATAAAACGGAATAGCTTAAGCATGTGCTCACGCTCCTCATCGGATTGCTTAGCAAAAAATTCTGCTGCATTATCCAATCCTTTTTCGTCACACCAAGATGACATAGCTAAGTATAAAGATGATGCGTATGCTTCAACTTTAACCTGTTCGTTTAATATATTCTCCATCTCCTCGGATAAAGAGGACTTTAATTTCAATAAATCTTTCATTTCTTAATTTTTTAATATTCTTAAAATTCCTGTCTCCTGTAAACTCCATCTCGAATGGACCAAACTTAAGGTGAGAACAGTTTTTTGGACAATACGCCCCAGTGGAATCAACGATTTCTCAACTCACACTGCATGCGCCTCTTCACTTTACCAAACTCCATTAATACAAAAGTAATAGATATTCACTGCGTTATGAAAAAAAATCACAATACAAAATGAGTCTAAATTAATAGTAGCACTAGCTAATAGCAGGAATTAAATCTTCTGCGGATTCAGAAGAGATATGCGTCTTCTAAGGAGGTAATTGATCTCACTATTCAGCTCGACCATGTACTTCGCTCCGGAAAGCAACTCTTTTAGCTGAATTATACTCTCAACATTTAAGAGGAAGCAGCGATCGGTGTGTGAAAAGACAACTAACTTAAAGTCTGAACTCCGGGAAGTATCATTAATCATATACTCTAAGTCTATTGAGTCGACGTACTTCTTGAATCTAAAAAGTTCCCTTAAAGGAAAAAAGGTCGTGGTATTTTGGAATTCAAGCCAGAAACAATTTTGCCTATTGCATTGGTATACCCCTCCATTTGGAGAAGTGTACACCTCAATAAACTTTGCTACTGGACACTTTTGGTTCATTCTTCTATTGTTATCTGCGAGCAAATATAACAACTATTTAAAATTAATCCAAATAAAAAAGAAGAGAGACTTAGAAATTTTTAGACACTAGAAATACGGGTTAAATCGGGTAATTCCCCCTAAATTTTCCTGAGGTAATTTAGGGACCCCACGTGCTAAAGCTAACTTGCGGCATCCTAGCAAACTCAGTTTATACTACTCACTTACTAGAGCAGGCCATAATAAAGTATAAAAAATCGCGCCTCATACTTGAAAACTAAAGCTTGCAAGCACAAAGCACGATAAATCTTATGTATTCTTCTGGATTAGAACTCTTGTTCTATCCTGGCATCAATATCTTTATGACCACTACTCTTTACGCGGTTTTTCGTCTTGTATTTATTTATTTGGCGGCGAATTGATTCAACGGCCAAATCAGTAGCTTCTTCAAAGGATTTCGCTTGGGATTTTGCAAACAATTGCGTCCCTGGAATATTCAATTTTAATTCCACCACTTTATTTTCTTCATTCTCCACATTCTCTACTCGGAGATAACACTGAGCTTGAATGATATTATCTAAAAACTGTTCTAATTTTCCAGTTTTCTTTTTGATAAAATCAACTAATTTTTGGTCGGCATCAAATTTAATAGATTGCACAGTTAAATTCATTTTTCCTCCTTTTTCTAAGCCTTTGGATGGGCCTGTTTATAAATAGATTTTAAACGTTCCACAGAGTGATGGGTATAAATCTGAGTGGCTGCTAAACCAGCATGTCCCAATAACTCCTTAATATCATTTAAATCCGCACCATTATTCAATAGCGCAGTTGCAAATGTATGCCGAAGGACATGGGGGCTTTTCTTTGCTTGGGTGGTAAGCTCCTTAAGATTCTTCTGGACTAGGCGATAGATCAGCTTAGGATAAGCCGGTTTCCCCTTGTCGGTTAGAATCAAATGCTCGTCTTTAAACCCTTCATCATCTCTAAAAGAACAATACGTTTTTAAGCGGTTAATTAAGGTCACATGTAGTGGTACTAGTCTTTGTTTATTGCGTTTACCATAAATTAAGACACACTTCTTATAATAATCAATATCCTGAATTTTAATTGTCAGTAACTCCGCAAGCCGAATCCCCGTTCCAAACAATATTTCCATCACTAGCAAATCCCTCTGTAAGGGGAATGAGTCAGCCGTCTCTTCTAGGTTATCCAAATGTACAGTAAGTGGATTCTCCTTGATTACAACGGGCAGTTTTTTCGGAGTCTTCATAGCTTTCACCATATTAAAGGGATTAGATTTAATCTCTCCTTCCCTAAGTAAAAACTTATAAAAACTCCTCAACGAACTAGATAAGCGATTCACGCTACTAGCCTGCATTCCTGCTTCCCTTTCAAGCGACAAAAAATAGCGAGCCTGCCTGTAATCCACCTCTTGCACTGTTAAAACCTCTCGGTCCAAAAACTGAGTAAACTTACTCAAGTCCGACTCATAGGCTAAAACAGTGTGCGATGAATAC
>Ga0079226_10002493_pt1 | contig 14232 bp, 14 predicted proteins | sample Poulit2014_FD_76345 | JGI IMG/M metagenome (GOLD analysis project Ga0079226, IMG submission 76345) | Agricultural soil microbial communities from Georgia to study Nitrogen management - Poultry litter 2014 | ecosystem: Environmental > Terrestrial > Soil > Agricultural land | place: USA: Georgia... | reverse complement strand
GATGGTGAATCATTAATTAGTGGAATCTTTCCCGAGCATCGTCGAGCTATTGCTGAAATGTTTGCTAATTTAACACTTGAAGAGAAAGAAACCGCGATTGAACTTATTAAAAAGGTCGGTATACACGCGGAGAATTTATAAGTATAGAAAAAGGTCTACTCCTGTTAGGGAATAGACCTTTTCTTATTGATTAGCTTTCTTCGTAATGATAAATATGACGGTAACGGTTAAGAACATGACGATAGCACTCATTAAAAATGGCAAGCCGACTACTTCGGCAAAAATACCTGAAAAGGATGAACCTGCGACCACTCCAAATGAGAAAAAAGCATAAAATATTCCGTATGCCTTCCCCCGATCGACTGTTGTAGAAGCATCGGCAATGATTTTATTCATCGATGGGAAAATCAAGGCAAAACCAATTCCGTAAATGACCATGGCGATAAAGTTACTAATAAAGGTAGTTTGCCAACTTAAAATAATCATCCCGATACCGATTAACGATAAGCCAATCATAATCAGATGAGATGCTCTGAACCGATCGTAAATAGAATTAACAGGTGTTAAGAAGATTATTAATGCCATGATACCAAAAGTACTTAATAACATCCCCGTCGTTTCAGTTGTTCTTCCCATTGCTTCGACATTGAGCGGTAAGGCAAATGCAAGCGTACCGTTACTAATCATCAAGGCAAAGGCTGCAAACGAGGCGAGTAAAATTAATGGGTGTTTGATGAGGGGAATAAATTCTCTAAAATTAAATTTCCCTCGCTCAGTAGAGACGAATGTTTCTTTAATAAATATATATACGACGATAGACGAGACTAAGAAGAGACCCGACACGAATAAAAACACACTTTCAGTAGATGCTCGTGAAGCAAGTATGCCACCTAAGGCAGGTCCAACGATTGCGGCAATTCCGATACTTGCTCCCGTATAGGCCATCGTTTTCCCCCGATTTTCCCCAACTGACTGATCACCGATATAAGCAAAGGCAGCAGGAATGAGTACTCCACCTGCTAATCCGTGTAAAAAGCGTACGATAAATAGTTGCCAACCAGTATTGGCTAAGGGATAAAACAATAAAATAATAAAGACAGCGACCATCCCGAAAAACAACATTCGCTTTCGGCCAAAATGGTCAATCCAATGTCCGCCGAGAATATTTCCTATCATATTAGTAAGAGAATAAACGGCGACGATAGCTCCCGTTAACATATAAGAAGCACCTAAACTCAGAGAGTATGGTGTAATAATTGGTAATTGAATAAACGTATCTAAAAATGCAACGACAATAATTATATACATTAACCTTGTCATAGAATCCCTCTTTCCCAAATCAATTATACAATACAATTTAATATTTAGTTAAATATTAACGTTTTGTTTCATAAAATATGCCTGAACAATGTCAAGAGAATGTGAACGACAAATGGATTCGGAATATAGTCCTGAATTCATCAAAAAAAGAAAGATTATCATAGTAAACGCTCTCAATTTCACCTATAATGTTAGTAATTTAGGAAAAGGCATATAAAAAGAATTCAATGTTGTTTTATGATGGGGGAGGAAAGATAAAGCATGATTGAAATAGTCGTTGCTGATGACCATCAAATTATGCGAGCTGGCATCACTCATATTTTAAATGAGCAAAATGATATGCAAGTAATCGCAACGGCGAAAGATGGTCAAGAAGCAGTAGAAAAATCACTACAATTAAGGCCGGATATTGTCGTAATGGACATGGATATGCCTTATAAAAATGGATTAGCTGCGATTGAAGAAATACTAGCTAACAATGAAAGGATAAAAGTCCTTGCTTTAACAACAGATAATCAACGGAAGATCGTATACTCAGCTATCGAAGCAGGGGCGCTAGGCTTTTTATTAAAGAGTGACAGTGGGAAGGACCTAATAGAAGCGGTACGGACGGTTCATGGCGGTGCTACCTATCTAAAACCGGGCTTAGGTAAAGGTATTATTTACTAGGTAAGATGGCTGGCCGAGTAAGCTATCACCATGCAAAATAAGTAGAATACACAACTAATCATTTTATTTATTAAAGTATCATTTATAGACATTAATAGTTCAATTTGACTATAATGTACGATATAATAATAATATTAAATGATGAATGCATTATAAGGATGCCCGGGGAGGAAATAGCTTTGTTTCTAAGAAAAAAAGCCAAAGATTGGAAAACTTATATAAAAAGCATAGAGGCCGCTAGTTTACAAGTCGGAAATAGGCCGACAGAACGATTGCACTTTTTAAACATAGAAGAAGAAACCTTGCAACACGTCATAGAAGCTAGTCAATACGTCATACCAGAATTGAATAGAATTATCGATAATTTTTATGAAAATTTACTCAAAGATGCTCATTTACAAAAAATCATTAATGATCACTCTAATGTAAATAATTTAAAAGTAACGATGCGTGCTTATTTAGAGCAGTTTTTTAATGCTGATTTAAATGAAGAACACATTCAATCACTCGTTAAAATTGGTGAAGTACATAGTAAGGTAAACTTATCTGCTAATTATTTTATTATGGGACACAATCTACTTATCCAATCAGTCAATGTTATTTTAATGGAAAAGCTAAGTAAGCGACCGGACCAAATGATTAAGCTAGTATTAGCTGTCCAAAAGCTAGCGACATTTGACCAACAGTTAATTGTCGATGTTTATTATGAAATGACATTCAAAGGCTTTTTACAAGAAGTTTCAACCATGTTAAATAGTGTGACAGAGCTAGACGTTACCCACGACTTAATAGAATCAATGGATAAACAAATTATGGAAGCCCACAGTGTTACAGCTGCAACTGAAGAAATGAGCTCTTCCATCCAAGATGTTTCAAACCATGCCGTACGAGTAGCAGAGGGGACGCGAGAAGCGGTTGATTCTGCAGAAAATAGCCAGAAGGTAATCGATGGTGCCTTAGAAGATATTGAAACAGTTGGAGAAGTGTACGATATCGTTATGGAAGACGTTAATCAATTAGGAAAAGAAATTGATAATACGCATGAAGTTATCGATATGATTAAAGAAATAGCCGATCAGACTAACCTCCTCGCCTTAAATGCAAGTATCGAAGCAGCACGTGCAGGAGAAGCGGGACAGGGATTTGCTGTTGTAGCGACGGAAGTACGTAAGTTATCAGAACATACGAAAGAACAAATTCAGAAGATTACTGTTAATATGAACACCTTACAAAATGTATCACGTCAAGTTACAGGGCGCATTCGCGAAACAGGGGAAAGTGTTGCAAAAAGTGTCAGCGGTTCGCAACAAGCGGGAGAAGAGTTGAACCAAATTATTAAAACTATGCAAGCAATTAATGAAGAAACAACACAAATTGCTGCCATGAGCGAGGAACAATCATCGACCGTAGTTGAGATTAGTGAACGCAATGCGAATATGTTAGATCTCAGCGAAGATGTACAAGGATTATCCCGTCAAACAGCGCAAACTATTTATGAATTAAGTAAGAAGATGGATGATTATCGTCGCAGCTTCTTGAGTGCCCAACTCATTTATAGTGCTAAAGACGTCATACAAGTAGCGATAACAGATCACCTCTTGTGGAAGTGGCGTATTTACAATATGATGCTTGGTTTTGAACAAATTTCCATTCATGAAGTGACATCACATACCGAATGTGCACTCGGTAAATGGTATAGTAATAAAGCTTCTGATCGAGTTAGAAGTTTACCGGCTTTTAAACAATTGGAAAAACCACATAAAGTCGTGCATGATTGTGCTAAATATGCTGTTGAACAACATCAACTAGGCAATGAGGTAGAAGTGCAAAAAGCTTTAGGCCGTCTAGAAGAAGCTTCACATGAAGTAGTGGATTTATTAGAACAATTGATGAAAATGGTTTAAGTTCGTTTTAGAAGTTTAGAAGTAGAAAATAATGAAAACACCTCTATATGCTAAGAATGAACTGCTTCCTGTTAAGTAGACAGCTAGATAAAGAGAAGGTTTCGGTAGACAGTTACTGAAACCTTTTTTACGTTTTTTGTTGATTGACTTAATTGCTCCAGTAATTCACTTCGCTTTCCGCAAGCAAGGCGCTTCAACCTCTGTAACTTCTTTGCCTAGTCACTACAGGGACTTTCTGACGCGTAGGATGTGCTAGTGTCGATGCAGTGACAGGACGTTACGATTTGCATCGACAGCTCGTTCTGTTTCCGCAGGAGGCTTCGTGAATTGAATCAAAGTTTATTATATAAAAAGTATCCCTAGTCCTATTTTTACAGTTTGAAGGCATAAAAATACTCCCCTAAAGTAGTTTTGTTTTTTAGCGCCCACTTGAGGGGAAGCGTATCAAAAAATATAGAGTTGTTTTATTATGTCGCACAAAATACTATTGCACTTTAAAGTGCTAAGACTTGAAAGCGGTTCAACAAGTAAGTATAATAGGAGAATAATTTATAATTTATTTAATTTAGAGGGAGAAATAATAAATGAAGAAACGTTTAGCATTTCTGATTATCGCAATAGTAGCCGTCTTTGCTCTCGTTGCATGCGGCGATGATACAGATAAAGAAAAAGACGAAGGAACATCTGATGCAACAAATGATACTGAAACAAGTGGTGAAACATTTACAATTGGGGCTACACAAATCGTTGAACACCCATCACTCGACAATGCCTTTGAAGGCTTTAAGGCTGCATTAGAAGATGCGGGTGTAGATGTAGAATATGATTACCAAAATGCACAAAATGACCAAAATAATGTGAAAACAATTTCGGACAACTTTGTAGCAGATAATGTCGATTTAATTTTTGCTAACTCGACACCAAGCGCAGTCGGGGCTTTAAACGCAACGAAAGATATTCCTATTTTATTTACGTCTGTAACTGACCCAGTAAGTGCTGAGCTAGTAGAAGCAATGGATAAGCCTGGTGACAATATTACAGGAGTTGTTGATTTACACCCTGATAGCATTCAAGAAACAATTCAATTTATCGATAAATACTTCGAAGGATCAGAAGTAGGAGTCGTTTATGATGCGGGAGAAGCAAACTCAGTAACACAAATTGATTTAATTTCAGAAGCGGTTGAAGGCACCAGCCTCACTGTTACTGAAAGAACCGTAGCTAACTCATCTGAAGTACAGCAAGCGGCAATGTCATTAGCAAGCGATGTAGATGTATTCTTCATTTTCACGGATAATACAGTTGTATCGGCTTTAGAAAGTGTTATCGGTGTTGCGAACGAACAAAAAATTCCATTAATTGTCGGTGAGCCTGACTCATTAGCAAAAGGTGGATTTGCAACTTACGGCATCGACTATCATACAATTGGTTACCGTACAGGTGAAATGGCTGTAGAAATCTTAACAGGTGAAAAAACAGCTGCTGACATTGACGTCGAATACCCACCTTCAATGCAGTTGTTTATCAACAAAGAAGCTGCTGAATTACAAGGTGTAGAATGGCAAGACGAGTGGGATGATGAAGCGGAATTTATGGAAACATCTGATGAAGAGGACGAGGAATAAACTGTAACTTTCTTTATCAGTATTAATTTAGTACAATAAAGTGGAAGCAGGTAAATATCCTGCTTCCTATTTTACTTTATAGCTCTTGTAGAAATGAGGGAAAACGATGTTTTTATCAATGTTTGGCGCTGTGGAATCGGGCCTTATTTATGCCATTATGGCTTTAGGAGTTTATTTGTCATTCCGTATATTAGATTTCCCCGACTTAACGGTCGATGGAAGTTTTGTTACAGGTGGTGCTGTTGCTGCTGTGTCAATTATAGCAGGAGTTCCGCCAATTATTGCGACTATTTTAGGCGCGCTTGCAGGTTTTATGGCAGGGGCTATTACCGGACTTTTACATACGAAAGGTAAAATAAATCCGCTGTTATCAGGTATTTTGATGATGATTGCTTTATATTCTATTAATTTACGAATAATGGGCAGTCCGCAAACATCCCTATTAAATGAAGCGACCTTAAAAACACAATTGACAAATTTGTGGGAAAAAACAGGTATCGATTCTGTCTTAAATGGAATGTTGGAATCGATGGGTATTGAGCGTTTCCCGGCCACCTGGGGTATTGTTTTTGTCATGATTATCGTCATTATTATCGTAAAGCTTCTCATTGATTATTATTTAAAAACAGAAGTTGGTTTAGCTTTACGAGCAACTGGTGATAACCAAAGGATGATTCGTAGCTTTTCAGCTAATACGGATACTTTGATTATCGTTGGAATCGGTCTGGCTAACGGCCTCGTCGCCTTGTCAGGGGCTCTCATTGCCCAACACTCAGGATTTGCGGATGTTGGAATGGGTATTGGGATGATTATTATTGGGCTGGCTTCGGTTATTATTGGTGAAGCTTTGTTCGGTGTCAAAACAATCGCTCGGGCTACCTTAGCGATCATTTTAGGGGCGATTATTTATCGAATTGTCGTCACCTTAGCCTTACGTTCAAAGTTTCTTGAAACAGGTGATATGAAGCTTATTACAGCCTTGCTCGTTATTGTTGCCTTAATTTTACACCACAAATTATCCAATCTTATCGCGAGAAGAAACGCCGTAAGTTAAAAAGAGCTGAACTGGAAGCGGGGGGAATGAAAAATGCTTAATTTAGAACATATTTCCGTAACCTTTAATGAAGGTACTTTAGATGAGAAAAAAGCATTAAAAAACATTAATCTCCGTTTATCCGAAGGTGAGTTCGTAACGGTTATTGGTGGGAATGGTGCAGGTAAATCGACATTGATGAACGTTATTTCAGGAAACTTATTTTCTGATATCGGTCGCATTAGTATTAATAATAAGGATATTAGTAGTTTACCAGAATATAAACGTTCTCAAATGATTGGACGAGTTTTCCAAGATCCGATGGCAGGAACGGCACCATCGATGACAATCGAAGAAAATTTAGCCATTGCTTACGGGAGAAATCGCAGTCGTGGTTTACGACTCGGGGTTAATAAAAAGCGCCGTGAATTGTTCCAAGAGCATTTAAAAACACTGAATTTAGGTTTAGAAGATCGTCTCGGTGCAAAAGTGGGCCTTCTATCAGGTGGAGAAAGACAAGCGCTGTCCTTATTAATGGCGACCTTTACAGAGCCGAATATTTTATTACTAGATGAACACACAGCTGCTTTAGACCCGGCCCGTGCTGAATTAATCACGGATCTTACTTCAGAAATTGTCGATAAATTTAATTTAACCACTTTAATGGTTACGCACAATATGCAGCAGGCGCTCGATATGGGTGACCGCCTGATTATGATGGATGCGGGACAAATTATTTTAGACGTAAGTGGTGAAGAAAAACAAAGCTTAACGATACCGCAGTTACTTGAGGAATTCCAACGTATACGAGGTCGTCAGCTTGTTAGTGACCAAACGGTGTTAGGTTAATCATCAAATATGAAGCAAAAAAAACGAGTGCTAAGTTAATTTTAATTTAGCACTCGTTTTATTTTTTAGTCTAATCCTTACAGTTTTTCGACGACTAGTCCGGCTTCATCTATCGAAACAGCATCGATTTCATAGTCGGAATAGATTCGGCTCATTTTTTTGGCAATCGTTTGGCCTTTTCCTTTTGCAACAAATGAAATCATTGTCGGTCCAGCTCCGCTAATGACGGTGCCAAATGCTCCTAGCTCTCTAGCATGTGAGCGAATATCGTCATAGTTAGGAATCAATTTGGCGCGGTAACTTTCATGGAATAAGTCAGCTTCCATCATCCTGCCGGCTAGGGCAAAATCATCCATGAGTAAAGCTGATATCATTAAGTTACTAATACCGCTAGCTGTAGCAGCTTCTTTCATATCGAAACTATCAGGTAAAACTTTACGAGAATCCTCTGTCTTTAATTCAAAGGATGGAATATAGACGACGAGGTCCATATTAAGTAAGGGTAATTTTTTATAGCTCGTTTGCTCACCGATTTTAACTGAGATAACGAAGCTGCCTAAAAGCGCGGCAGCAACATTGTCTGGATGGCCTTCAATTTTAACGGCTAAAGCTAATTTGTCCTCTTCAGATAAATCTAGCTGACACATTTGGTTTGCTAGTTCGATACTGGCAACAATGGCTGATGCGCTACTACCGAGTCCACGAGCTAAGGGAATTTCTGAATGCATCGTTACCTGGCAGGCAGGTAAGTCACATTCATGCCACTCTGCTACTTGGGATGCAATTTTATAAATATAATGATTTCTATAATGGTCAACCATGGGAACGACTGAATTTGAGTGAATAAACTCCCACTCTTCCGCTCTTTCAACCGTTAAGGTTAAATAACGACTTAAGGCGATGCCAGCTGAGTCAAAACCCGGTCCAACATTTGCAGAGCTCGCTGGGACGGAAATTTTGAGCATGTTAATTTCCTACCGTTTTTTTAATATAGTCAGTAACTGCCGCCTCATCATTAGGAAGTGATACGAGGTCCATCTCCATCACATCGACAGCTGTTTGTGTATCTTTTAAACCATTACCTGTTAAAATAGCGACTACTTTACTACCCGGCTTGATTGTTCCAGCTTTTACTTGTTGGAATACACCGGCGATTGATGAGCAAGATCCAGGCTCAGCAAAAACGCCTTCTTTAGCAGGTAATGTTTTATAGGCATTAATAATTTCTTCATCTGTAACGAATGTAATTAAACCACCTGATTCATCACGGGCATTCGTGGCATAGTCCCAACTAGCTGGATTACCGATACGAATGGCCGTAGCGATCGTTTCAGGCTCTGTAATGACTTCTTCTTTGGTAATGGCTGCAGCACCTTCAGCTTCAAATCCGAATACTTTCGGTAAGCCTGTTTGCTTTTCATCATTATATTGCTTAAAACCTTTCCAATAAGCAGTGATGTTACCAGCATTACCGACAGGAAGTGCTAAAATATCCGGTGCTTTTCCACCGAGTTGTTCAACAATTTCAAAAGCAGCTGTTTTTTGTCCTTCAATTCGATAAGGGTTTACTGAGTTTACCAGGGTAACCGGGTAATCCTTGCTAATTTGTTGAACCATTTTTAAAGCGTCATCGAAGTTACCTGCAATTTGAACGATTTCCGCGCCGTACATAACCGCTTGAGCGAGTTTCCCTTCTGCTACTTTACCTTCAGGAATGACGACAATTGCTTTCATTCCAGCTTTGGCAGCATAAGCAGCTGCTGAAGCTGATGTATTTCCTGTCGAAGCACAAATAACGGACTTACTACCTTCTTCTTTCGCTTTAGCTACTGCCATGACCATTCCACGATCCTTGAATGATCCAGTAGGGTTAGCGCCTTCGTATTTACCGTAAAGTTCAATTCCTAATTCTTCAGATAGGTTAGGAAAGTAAATAAGTGGCGTATTTCCTTCGTGTAATGTTAATTGTGGTGTTTCTTCAGTGACAGGTAAGTGTTCTGCATATCCTTTAATAAGCCCTTGCCAAGTCATTATTTTGCATCTCCTTCTACGCGGTAATTGCTCTTAATTTCAGCGACTACGTCTAAACTATTTAAATCATCTAAAGCATGGCGGAAGTTCTCGTAAGAGGTTTCATGCGTCACGACAATTACTTCTGCATAGCCTTTTTCATTAGGTGTTTGTAAAATCCGTTCAAAACTAATGCCACGTTTATTGAATAAGTCTGAAATGCTAGCAAATGCGCCCGTTTCATCTTTTACGTGCATTCTTATGTAAAATTGACTGAAACGATTGCTTTCTGCTGCGATTTCTTTTTCAAATTTAGGCTTGATAAATTGTTTCCCGTTAACGCCGAGCAACATATTTCTTATGGCACTCACGACGTCCGACATGACTGCTGTTGCAGTTGGTAAACTTCCAGCACCCGGTCCGTAAAACATGGTCTCACCGACTGCTTCACCACTTACATAAACTGCGTTGTATTCATCGTTCACCGCAGCGAGAGGGTGGGTATCTGCTAAAAATGTTGGTTTAACATTTACTTCAAGCTCATTGTTCGAACGCTTGGCGAAACCGATTAATTTCATTGTTAAATTCAATTTTTTACCATATTCAATATCCGTTAAGGAAACATTAGAAATACCTTCCACATCGACATCGTCTAGTTCGACATTCGTTAAAAATGACAGACGTGCGAGAATGACCATTTTACGAGCGGCATCTAAGCCTTCGACGTCTGCTGTCGGGTCTGCTTCGGCAAAACCGAGTTCTTGTGCCTTTTGTAAGGCATCTTCGTAGCTTTCGCCTTCTTTGTCCATCTTCGTTAAGATGTAGTTTGTCGTACCGTTGACGATTCCCATGACTTGTTGAATACGATCGGAAACTAAGCCGTCAGATAATCCACGTAATAGAGGAATTCCGCCACCGACACTAGCTTCATAGAATAGGTCGCAACCGTTTTCGCTTGCAACTTCTTCTAACTCTGGTCCGTGTAAAGCGATTAAGTCTTTATTCGCTGTAATAACGTGTTTTTTCGCTCGTAAAGCTTCTAAAATATATTCACGGGCTAGGTCAACCCCACCCATTACTTCGATTACGACATCGATATTAGGGTTCTTTAATACGTCATCGCTATTGGTCGTTAAAAGTGCTTCATCAATTTCAATTTGACGTGCCTTTTCCATATCACGTACTAATACCTTATCTACTTTTACGCCACGTCCAAGTTGGTGGACGAGTTCTTCTTGGTGGTTATCGATGATTTTTAGTACACCTGACCCAACGACACCAAGACCTAATAATCCAATTGATACTTCATTTCCCACATTGTCACCTCATTTTATATTTGCAAAACAGTTTTATATTTTAATTTTCAGTCTATTAACTACAGATAATTTTATAACATCGTATATTATATCATGTTTCAGCGCTTATTTACATTATTACTCCTTATTTATATTGGCGGTAATAATTGAATTTAGTAGGCGGAGAAACTTCGCTTTATCCTCTTCCGTATAAGGTTTCGGTCCTTTTGTTCGATAGCCCGCTCGACGTGCTTTGGCACTTTCATGACGCATGGCCAACATTCGGTCGATATTTTTGTTCGTATATGAAAAGCCTTTATGGTGTAAGACGTGACCTTGTTTGGCTAAACAGATTGAGGCGAGTCCATAATCTTGTGTAATGACGATATCGCCAGGCTGCACACGACTGGCAATGGCAAAATCGGCGGCGTCCTTTTCGGAATCGACATAAATAACTTCGACATGATCCGCAACTGTTTCATGTGAAAAATGGGCATAACTTTTAATGACGAATACTTTTAAATGATACTCTTCGCTAAGTGCGATAACTTCTTTGCTTACGGGTGATGCATCAGCATCGATAAAAACTCGCATCGACAACCTTCCTCTCTTAGGTCGACAATAGATGTTTCACGACTTTAAGTCAATTAAAAAAAGATTGACATTCATAAGGCATCATGAGAAACTATAGTTAGTGCATTACACCACTAATGTACTAACTCTCGATAAACTAGATTCTTATATGTAGGGAAAATTTATTCATAAGGGGTGCAGGCCTTGTTAGACCACAATAGTACCATCCCACTCTATAAACAAATCGCCAATTGGTTAGAAACAGAGATTTTAAAAGGGAATTTTACCATGGATGAAAAAATTTATTCACAATATCAATTAGCTGAGATGTTTCAAATAAATCCCGCAACGGCTGCTCGTGGTTTAACGCTGTTGGGAGAAGAAGGCATTTTATATGACCGCCGGGGTTTAGGAAAGTTTGTCGCAGCTGAAGCGGTAACGATTATTCAATTAAAACGTAAAGATGAAGTGTTAGGTAGCTTAGTCAATAAACTCGTAAAAGAAGCGCATCATTTATCGATTGAAAAAGACCTATTGTTAGCCTTAGTGAGTGAGAACTATGACAAGGAAAAGGGGGAGAAATAGGGATGATTTACGGGAATAATGTTAGCAAAGAAATCGCAGGAAAAATGGCAATATCAGATATGAATTTTCACATTAAAGAAAATGCAATCAGTGGCTTAGTCGGGCGTAATGGTGCAGGAAAGTCGACCTTGCTAAAATTAATTACGGGCGCTTGGCATCCTACAAAGGGAGAAGTTCGAGTATTAAATGAACAACCATTTAATAATTTATTTGTTTCAACGAATTCAATTTTAATCGATGATGAAATGACATTTCCCGAAGTCCTGTCATTAGGAGAATTGCTCGAGCTTAGTAGAAGCTTTTATCCAAACTGGGATAAGGATTTAGCTGAGCGTCTGTTTTCCTATTTTGAATTACATAAGGGTGTTTTTTATTATCAGTTATCCAAAGGAAAAAAGAGTACCTTTAATGCCATTATCGGCTTGTGTAGTCGCCTTCCTCTTACTGTTTTCGATGAGCCGACGAGCGGGATGGATCGGTCTGTTCGCCAAGACTTCTATAAAGCCTTATTAAAAGATTACATCGCTCATCCACGAACAATTATTATTTCAAGTCATCATATCGAGGAAATAGAGCCGATACTAGAAGAACTTATCTTGATTGAAGCGGGTAAGATGCTCCTCCATTTACCAATCGATGAAGTACGTGAATATGCGCGAGGTATTAGGGGATCTGAAGCGGAAGTTCGTAGTTGGTTACAGGATAAGACGGTTTTATATGAAGAAAGAGTCGCAAGTGGCGAACTCTTTGCTGTGGTGAAAAATGACGACAAAGTAATGTCTGCCGAACATGGCAGTTTTACTGTGACAGCTATTGCAGCAGCGGATTTAGCGGTTTATGTAACGCGTGGGGAAAAAGGAGGAATCGATCGTGTCTTTAATACAAAATCTTAGCTTCTGGGAAGTAGTGAAAAGACAGCTTTCCTTTAAGTTAAAAGCCTATCACAATTTAATTGCTTCCTTGTTTCTTTTTCAAATGATGGCCCTGTTTTTCTCGATCTTTGGCCAGACGACGAGTACTTCAGATGGTTTTATGACGATTACCAATTATATTTATACGGCAGACCTTATTGTCGTATTTACTCTATTATGGATTTTCACGGTTTCTTTTTATATGACGACGCGTGGTTCGAAAAATATGATGTTTAATTTTATTACGGATAAGCGTTCAAATCATCTAGCCAACTTCTTCTACATGATTATTTTAAGTGCACTAGGAGCAGTTACGGCGGTCTTACTCGGTGTTTTACTTAGGTTAGGAATTGTTTTATACAATGGGATAGACCACTTGTTTATGTATGAAAGTTTGTCTATTAAAGACTTACTCTTAATGATAACTGTCGTCTTTTTATATCAAATCTTACTCTTTTCTTTCGGTTATTTAATCGGAGAAATCATTCAACTGCATAAGTCTTTTGTATTTCTAGTTCCCTTACTCTTACTCGGTTTATTAATCTTTACAGTTAATCTTTTCAATGAGGCCTATATGTTTACTTTTTATCTAATGGAAGAAAATTTCCTCCTCTTTAGTTTGAAAGTTATCATATCAGTAGTCGTTTTTTGGTTGTTGGCTACGCAAGTTGGTAGACGGTTGGAGGTGCGTGCAATATGATGAATACGCTAATTATTCCGATTGTATTTATAATTTTAATGATCATGTTTTATCTGTTAAGGAAAAACATGCATAAAATTATGAAACCGGGTTTTCGTACTCTACTACTAGGTTTTTATCTTTTATTTTTATTGACAGGAACAATCGTGTTTTTCATCATCCAACCGAAGATTAATCCGACCAACCTGCCGGTAGAAAATCCACCCAGTCTATTAGATATAGTTTATGAGAATGGGGATTTAAATGTCTTAGAGCCCTATATAATCGATGAATGGGATATAGCTGTCGAAGAGGATACGGTGCGACTGCAAGTTCATTATACAGGTCAATATATGGACACTTACATCCCTGTAGTAGTGAGAGAGGATGATGACATGCAAGAGGAAGCGCATGTGCTTCATTATGAAACGCCATCTGTTATGAATGGAATTGATATTTCGAACTATATGTTGCTCCCGGAAGTAGAAGTGTCGGATAGTTTAGTAGCGGCCAGGGTAGAGGACAGAGTCTATGAACATGACTTACATTCTGTGCAAAATGAAGCGGTCTTAAAACAGTTTGCGGTGGATAAAGAGGTGGGGAATTTATTTGATTTTGGCACTGGGGAAACTTTGATTGTATTGACAGTACCAAAAGGGACCGTTGTCACCGCGAATGTAGAGCAATTTGATATTATACGTCGATAAATGAAGGTAAAAGAAAACATCGAGCATTTTCGTCAATGAAAAGGAGCTCGATGTTTTTTTATAAACTTTTTG
>Ga0079226_10002492_pt1 | contig 14238 bp, 12 predicted proteins | sample Poulit2014_FD_76345 | JGI IMG/M metagenome (GOLD analysis project Ga0079226, IMG submission 76345) | Agricultural soil microbial communities from Georgia to study Nitrogen management - Poultry litter 2014 | ecosystem: Environmental > Terrestrial > Soil > Agricultural land | place: USA: Georgia... | reverse complement strand
TCCACCCTGCCCTCGCTGGAGCCACTGAGCGCCTGCCCAAGCGCGTGTTCGAAGTACCAGCGGAAGACCAGTGCCATCTTGTGTTTGGGGTCTCGTTCCGCCCGCTCGATCTCCTCGACGGGCAGGCTCGTACGCAGCTCCGCGAAAACCTCGCCGAACCGCTTCTTGAGATACCGACGCTGAACCTGTTCGGCCGTCTCCGCGTCGATCTCGTCGAGGGCGGCGTGGCTCTTGTAGAGCTCGTAGAGCTTGTTGGCCCGGGGTGGGAAGAGAACCCCTTTACGAAGCACCTGAACCTGCGTACCGTACTCCATCGTGTCGCCCGCCGGCGCGTAGCCGGTGTCCTGGATGTCGATGTCCTGGAGCAGGTCCTTGACCGCGTCGCTGGTGGCGGCCTCGACGGTGCACTGGTTGATCGACCCCGTCACGATGAAGTCGGCCCCCATGACCAGGCAGGCCGCCGCCGCGTCCGGCGTACCGATCCCGCCCGCGGCGCCCAGTCTGATCGGCCTCGGATAGGCGTGCCGGGCCACCATCGCGTCACGCAGGCGGAGCATCGCGGGCAGAAGGCTGAGCGCCACCGCTTTGTCGGTGTGCCCGCCGGAGTCGGCCTCGCAGCACAGGTCTTCGGCCACCGGTAGTTCCGCGGCCAGTTCGGCCTCGCCCGCGGTGATCTGTCCCCCGGCCAGCAGAGCGTCGACGACCTTCGGGGGGGCCGGGCTGAGGAAGGCGGTCGCGACCTCGGGGCGCGACACCTTGGCGATGACCCGGTTGCGCGCGATGGCGCGCCCGGAGGGATCGCGGTACGCACCGCTCAGCCGGTACCGCACGAGAGCGGGACCAACGGAGATGAACCCGGAGGCCTCGACCACACGTGCCTCGTACCTCAGGAACAGGTCAACCAGCTGGTCGTCACGCTCAGAATCGTGGGCGAGGTTCGCACCGTAGGCCTCTCCCTCGGCCAGGCTCTCCCTGAGCCACCGGAGGGCCTTCTCCACCACTCCCGAGGGCCGGCCCGAGGTGCTGAGGAAGCCCATCATGCCGGCCCTTCCGGCCTCGGCGACCAATTCCGCCGAGGAGATACCGCGATGCATGCCCCCGACCAGGCACGCGTATCGCAGACCGTAGTCGCGCTTGAAGCTGGCGCTGCCCAGATCCGCGGCCTGGACGCGGCCCCGCTCCGGCTCCTGGGCCACGGCGGTGGAGGGCGTCCGGGGCGCCCGATGGACGGCGTGCCCCTTCGGGGTCGGTGACGCCGCCTCGACGGACGGTGTCACGGCGGGAGACTCCAGGTCCTCCCCGTTGACCACCAGGGGCTCGGCCTCGCGTCGGATCGTACGGAGCAGGCTGGTGAGGATGCGGCCGGGGCTCACCTCGACGAACTCCTCCTCCCCCTGCCCGAGCAGATACCGGATGGTCTCGCTCCACTTGACCGCGGAGACGATCTGGGCCGTCAACGTTTCCTTGACCTCGTCGGGGCGGTATCGGCGCGCCGTGACGTTGGCGATGACCGGAAGCCTCGGCGCGCCCAGGTCGAAGCCGTCGAGGTAGTCCGCGAACTCCCGCTGGGCGTCGGCCATGTAACGGGAGTGGAACGCCCCACTGACCGGAAGGGGGACGTACTGGCAGGAGGAGTCTCTGGTGAAGACCGCCTTCGCCGCCTCGATCTCGCCTCGCGGCCCGGACAGCACGATCTGCTTTGGGGCGTTGAGGTTCGCGACGTCGAGTGCGTCGATCCTCTCCTCACGAACGAGGTCGCGTACCTCCTTCTCCGTTTTTCCCAGCACCGCGGCCATTCCCCCGTTCTCGGCCTCGGCCATGAGCTCCCCACGCTTCTTGACCAGCCGCAGCCCATCGGCGAAGTCGAAAACCTCCGCGGCCAACAGAGCGTTGTACTCGCCCAGGCTGTGACCGGAGACCGCTCTGGGGGGACCGTCGCCCTCCCTCAACAGCCGGTAGTAGCTCAGCGCGTTGGCCACGTAGATCGCCGGTTGGGTGTAGCGGGTCTGGTTCAGTCGTCCATCGGGGTCGCGCACACACAGGTCGCGGACGGAGTAACCCAGGATCGCGTCGGCCGTCCTGGTCAGTTCGACGAACTCGTCGAAGAGATCCGCCCCCATGCCGCGCGCCTGTGCGCCCTGGCCCGGGAATAGGTAAACGACCATGGGGTCAGTCCCTTCGTGTGTGTGGCCAGGCCCCCGGCGGGCCGGCAGAACGGAGCACGAGTGCAGTGTTGATCCCGCCGAAGCCGAAGGAGTTGTTCAAGGCGTAGTGGATGGTGGCCGGCACCCGTTGGCGGGACACGAAGCGGATGTCCTCGGTGATCGGCCGCACGAGATTGGCGTTGGCGTGCGCGTAGCCGCCGCGCATCTGGAGCACACAGGCGACCGCCTCGATCAGCCCCGCGGACGCCAGGCAGTGACCCAGCAGTGACTTGGTGGCGTTGACCCATGGCCCTTCGGCCTTGGCCCCGAGTACCGAACCGATAGCGGCGGCTTCCGTCTCGTCGCCCAGTGGCGTTCCGGTCGCGTGCGCGCTGACCAGGTCGATATCCCGCGGCTCCACGTTCGAGCGGCGTAGCGCCTCACGCATGACGAACTCCTCGCCCTCCCGGGAAGGCCGGGTCTGGTGGTGGCCGTCGAGAGCGCTGGCGCCGCCCTGGAGGTAGGCCAGGGGCCTGGCACCACGCCGCGCCAACGCCGCCGGGGAGTCCAGGACCATGGCGGCGGCGCCGTCCCCCAGGACAAACCCGTCATGGGCGGCGTCGAACGGGCGGTTGGACGCCGAGGGGTCGGCTCCGGGACGGTACCCACCGAGCGCTCCCAGGTTCGCGAAGGCCATGAGTTCGACCGCGGAGAGCTCCTGCATTCCCGCGACGACCAGACACGTGTCGGCGCACCCGGTGCGGATCAGCTCCATTCCCCGAAGAAGCGCGAGGTTCCCGGACGCGGACGCACCCGAGACGCTCGTTCCCTCTCCCAGGATCTCCATTACCTCGCTGACCACGCCGATAAGCTCGCTGTCCCAGAACTGGTAGGCGTACCGCGGTGAGACGTATGACGGATCTTTTCTGAACTTCTCCGTCATGGTGAAGGAGAGCTGCCGCGACAGGTTCTCCCCAGCGACGACCAACGCGATCCGGCGGCGGTCCTCGATCGTTCCGGTCATCGCCTCGCTACCGGCTTCCAAAGCCGCCAGCAGCGAAAATCCGGTCGGATGGCTCACGCGGCGAAGAATGGTCTGTGCCTTGCGTCTGACTCCGAGGTCGGTGGATGGAAACAGGTCGTTTACACGTTCGGCGAAGACCGACTCTGGGTCACCGCAGATTCGCGCACGCATCCCCAGGGAGCTGGGCAGCCCGAGCGCGGGTTCGTGAAAGGTCACCGTGGAGACACCGGCACGCAAAGCGCTGTCGAACCCCTCAACACCGTGAGCGGAGGCACAGAACACCCCCATACCGGTCACCCCGATCGCCTCGCGCGGCTGTTTCCAGTTCATTTCGGCCGGACTCCGCATTCCTCCACTATCCGCCCAATGTTTTCCATTTCTGCTTGGAACGGCGTGATGATCGGAAACCTGATGGTCTCTGGAAGGCTGCCCCTCAGAGTCGCGGCGAGGGAGGAGGAGGGGGATAGGTCGACGTACCGATACCCCCGGTAGTCGGGGAGGCGGGCAACCGTCTCGGTGAAATGGATGGGGCCGCGGACGACTTCCCAGCAAGCCTCGGCAGAGACCTCGCTGATACGCGCCCCGCTGCGCGACGAGAAGATCGGGACCCCGTCACGTGGAAACTCGGTGTTGATCGTCTTTCCGAAGTCACGGAGGTCCGCCGCCATCGCGTCCACGGCACTGGAGTGGAAAGCGAAGTTCACCGGAAGATCCTGGTAGAGAATCCTCTTCGCTGACATCGTCCTGCGTGCCCGCTCCAGTGCCGCACTGTCGGCACTGATGACGAAGTGCTCCGCACTGTTGACAGAGGCAATCTCGATATCGGCATTCGGTTTCACCGCCTGGTGGAACTTGTCGACCTCGGACAGAACCGCCACCATGCCGCCGGGCGGCATCGTGGTCAGAACACACTCCGAGAGGCCGATCAGGAAGTCCACCACTGTTTCAACCGGGAGATAACCGGCCACCGCCGTCGCGACGAACTCTCCGAGGCTGCTTCCCACGATGACTTCCGGCCGTACACCGCGTTCTTCAAGGGACTTGGCCAGGGCGTACTCGACCATGAGCAGCCCCAGGTTCGTCATGAGCAGGTCGTCGCACCGGTCACCGAAGCCTCGGCCCGGATCGTAGAGGTAGTCGAGCACCGACCGCTCGCAACGCTCGCTGACCAACCCGTCCAGGCTCTTGACCGTCGAGCGGAAGACAGGGTCGTGATCCAACAGAGAATGGGCCATGCCGAAGTACTGCGTGCCCTGCCCGCCCAGCAGGAAGGCGACGCGCCCGCTCTCTGCCGGTGGGTGTTGCATAGTCGGATCATCCATATCGTCCTTATGCGGCCTTGAACATCGCGGAAATCAGGCATCTGGCTGGTGACAGCACCAAGCGAATGACGGCGAAGACATAATCCGCCCCGCCCGGTGGGTAATTGCACGGCACGGCAGACCACCAGGACGACCCTCTGGCCAAATACGCACGGGGCGTGATCGAATCAACGTAAAGACGGCTATCGAGAAACTTATTACAGGGAGCTAAAGAGTAGGCACAGAGTACCCGAAACTTCAGGCTCTAGCTCCAAAAAACCTATACGAGAAACAGGGAGTTACATCTTGGAGACAGGCACCGAACAGTGGATTCTGTGCGCAAGTTGCGTGCGACCGTAACAATCTAGGTCTTCATAAGTCAACCCCCGACTGAAACGTGAAAGGCCAGGCCCAATCTGAACATCCAAGGTCCAAAGAGGGACTGGAACGATAACACTGGAGAGGCTCACTCGAACTGGCCGGATTGGGCCACCCGATTGCCCACCTCAGCTCCATTGCCAATAGAGATGAGACAGCGAATGCTACAGACGGGCATCAGAGCGCCCCTTCCGGGAAGTTTATTGATGCGTACACCTCGACCTATCTACATACTTTTTACTTTACATCCCACTCCCCTTCTCACGCAACCCCACATTCCAACCTGCTGAAACGCCTTTTTGTACAGGGAAACACACTCTGCGTGAGAACCCCATCTTCCCCGAGAGGCAATGTCGTGCCACATAAAATCGAAAAACATACTCCGCATGCATTCAACTACAATCCGCCATCGAATAGTTGCACTTTCCGTCGGGAATCAACTTAAACAAACTTACTGTCCGCTTTGACGTATACGCCCTAGTATTAGGGTTGCACTTCCGTTTTGTCATAATTCCAGGGATGCCTGCCTGCGGTAGTGGCGGTGCCGGGCTCGCGCTTGATGGGCCCGTCTGAACACCGACCAACCCAACGCGTGCTCGAGACCGCGCTCGATTCTGAACAGCTCGCCCCCTCAGGGCCATGGGCCCGCGCGGGGTAGCCATGCGGTCGGTGGCTGCCACCTCCATCACATAGCCGACCCGCTACTGGCGGGCCACCCCCACGCTCTGGCGGCCTTTCTTGATGTCGCCGGTCTCGTCCACGACCAGAACCACGTCCTGGGTGCCCAGGTGCTCGGTGACGTAGCCGCGCAGGGCCGCGGCCAGGGCCGGCTCGTCCATGGTGGACCGTCCCAGTAGGTGCTGGATCCGGTAGGGGGCCTGGTGTCCGGCCTGTTGGGCCAGGGTCCAGCAGTTCTTGGTCGTGAGCGGGGCGAGCAGGGCGCGGATGACCTTGCCGGTGGTGGTGCGGGGCTCGGGCCGGGCCCGGCGGCGGTGTTGGATCCGGCATTGCCGGGCCGGAGCAAGGTGGCGGCGGCTTCTCCGGTTCCCTGTTCACCGTGGTCGATGAAGGCGCACAGTGGGTGGAAGCCGTAGGTCTTCTTCCAGGTGGGGGCCGCCATCTCCTTGTCGGAGTGGGCGGTGACGAGGGTGGCGTCCAGGTCAAGGGGCACCCGGCCCTCTTCTCCGGCGGGTGAGGTCCTCCCTGCCAGGTTCCACACGCGCTGGCGCGCGGTGGCGCGGGTGGTGCGGATCGCGGCTACGGCCTGGTGGGGTTCGGCCGCCAGGGCGGTGAGGGTGCGGGAGACGGTGGGGTCGGAGGCCACGGGCCCGTACAGGTCGGACTGGTTGCGCAGCAGTGCGGCATCGGCCAGGCAGTCACCACCCAGGGCGAGGGCCAGGTCGGTGCAGATCTTGCCGGGGTCGTGCAGAATACGGGGTTTGCGCCATCGGGTCAGGTGGGCGCTGATGGTCTGGTCCAGGCCGGTGGCGCGGACGGTCTCGGTGAGGAGTAGGCCTCCGGCGTGGGAGAGGGTTCCGGTGCCGTCGGTCGTGGGCTGTGGTCGGGGGTAGGGGTGGATAGGCTTCACTTGGAAGGTGCTTCTGTTCGTTGTGGGTCAAAGGCTTCGACACCCTTGATTGTCCCAGTTCAGAGGCACCTTCTGTGTGTTCAGGGGTCTTGGTGGTCACGCCCCCGTGAAAGCCCGAGGTTAGAGGGCATCAGACCAGGTCATACGGGAAGTGCAACTGTAGTACTGGTTCACATTCGCCAGAATCTCTCAGCTCGAAAGACGCAATTCAAGGAGAGGGTGTTTGCTTATCCTTGATCTCTACCCCGACGAGGGGTAGACTGCCGCAGGCCCAGTGGAGCCTGTATTGCAAAGGCGAGGCTCGCATTCCCCTGCTAACATTTTCCTGCTAATGGTAGATGAAGGCTCCCGAGCTACAGGACGCCGCCAGTATTCTATCGTACACCATCCGCTTCACGCTCTTGCCGTGAGCCAACTAAAGCACTTTACGAGTTCGCGGAGTTTTCATGTCCAGCACGTAAACCTGCCACAGTATCGTCACTCAGCTTTCCCGTAGACGCCCGACTCACAGCCCCCTAGACCACCGGGGACATCCAAGGCGCCACAGAGGATCGCTCTGTGAGTACAGCCGACCACCGGCGCCCCCGAAGGATGTCGGGGGAAGTTTCAAGAGCGCGCACGGAATCATCGGGCTGCCCCACCCGGCTACACAATCCCCAGAGTTATTGACTCGTCGTTTTCTGGAGTCATCTTGTCGGCGTCTGGTTCTCTCGCACTGTCCAACTTCTTCATCTCACAGGACGAGGCTGACTGGTCCTGTCTCTCCCTCGGAGACCTCGAGAAGGTCCCGCCCGCGTACCGGGCGATGATGGTCTGCGACGGGACGCTCACACATATGCTCTCCGCGCTCCACCTCGAACGGATCGTCACCACCTGCGACGAAATCGCCGAGGAGGTCCCCGACGCGGAACGGCGCCGATGGTTGGAGATCGGGGAGGTCCGCTGTCTGCGCAGGGACATCAGCCTCGTGGGGGCCCTGTCCGGGCAGCCTTACGTCCGTGCGCGGTCCTACCTGGTCGCACCGCGTCTTCCCGCTTCCTTCCTCGACGAGCTCTCCCGCCCGGGAGGCAGCCTCGGGACCCAGCTGCTCCGCTCCAAGGTCTCCAACAGGCGCGAGCTGATCTGGGCGCGTAAAGGCTCGGCTTCCCTCCAGTTCTCGCGGCTCTACCGCATCCTCGTCCGAGATCAACCGGCGATCCTCATCCAGGAGGACTTCCTGGAGGAGACAGCCTCACCGGGGGACACCCCAGATTCGCCCTCGATCCTGTCCCACCCCGCCTCGGCCAAGAACCTCTGAGGAAGGCCCCGCTTCATGTCATCAACCGAAACGCCCACCCGACCCGCCGCGGAGCACTGGTCCGTTCCCGAGCTGGCCCGCAGACCGATTCTCCTGGTCGCCGCGGTAGTGGGTGTGGCGTTGCTCGCGACCAGCTGGCCCTACGGCTACTTTGGTGACGAGCTGTACTTCATCGCCGCCGGGACGCACCACCCCTCCTGGGCGTACGCGGACCAGCCCTGGCTCGTGCCGTTGCTCGCGGCCGCCATCGACTCCGTCTTCCCCGGCTCGGTCGTGGCGCTCCGCGTCCCCGGTCTGATCCTCACGGTGCTCGGCTTGGTCGCCGCCGCACAGATCGCCAGAGAGTTCGGGGGAGCCGGACGGGCGCAGACAATCACCGCCATCGCGTACGCGATCTCCCCTCAGCTGCTTGGCTCCGGGCACCTGCTCTCGACGGCGACCCTGGACGTGTTCTGCTGGACCCTCATCATCTGGCTGGTCATTCGGTGGGTGCGGGTGCGCGAGGACCGGCTGCTTCTGTTCGCGGGCCTCATCACCGCGGTGGACCTCCAGGTAAAGTTCCTCATCCCCTTCTTCTGGGTGGCGCTCGTCGCGGTCGTACTGGCCAGCGGCCCGCGGTCGTTGCTGACGCGACCGACACTGTGGATCGGGGGCGCGGTCTCCGTTGTCGCTACCGCTCCGTCCTTGATCTGGCAGGTCCAACACGGGTGGCCTCAGCTGGAGATGCAGGGGGCCATCGCGGAACAAGCGGCCCTTCTCGGGGGACGGATCGGTTTCCTGCCGCTGACGGTCTTCTTCGCCGGGTTTCTGGTGGGAGCCTTCCTGCTCTGCCACGGTTTCTGGAAGCTTCTCCGGTCACCGGAACTGGAGCCGTACCGTTTCATCGCGTGGACAGCGGTGGTCGTCACCGTCGTCTTCATCATCACGAACGGCAAGTACTACTACGTCGCCGGCTTCTACGCACCGCTGTTCGCCGCCTCGGCCGTCCACATCGAACGGGGCCAGATCGCCCGTTGGTGGCGCTGGGTCCCCGGCAGGGTGACGTTCGGGTTCTCGGCGGCCTTCTCGGTGTTCCTCGCCCTGCCGATCGTCCCCGCCGCGATGGTCAATCCGAACAACTTCGTCTCCTATGCAAGCCTCGGCTGGCAGCAGACGGCGGACACGGTCGCGCAGGCCTACCAGGGCCTGCCGCCCGAGGACCAGGCTGACTCCGCGGTGCTCACCCAGACCTTCTGGCAGGCTTCGGCGCTGGAGGTGTACGTACGGGAGGAACTACCCCCCGTACACAGCCCCGAGCGCGGGTACTGGTACTTCGGTCCGCCGAGCGCGAACGCCACGAACATCGTCGTCGTCGGCTCCGACAGCGACTTCATCGCCGAGGAGTGCGGCCAGCTCGAGGAGCTGGCCCAGGTCCCGCCGGAGGAGACGGGCATCAACCACGACGTCCACGTGTGGATCTGTCGTGACCTCCGGGTTCCGCTGCCGGAGCTCTGGGACACGCTCCGGGTCCTGTGAGAGAAACCGCACCACCACACGCGAAAGCGGGAACCACGCCGATGGCTATGCCGAAGATGCTGCTCATGCTGAGCGAGAACTGGACGTTGACGTCAGGCCGCGACCTCACGACGCTGGTCCGCTGGGCAAGGGAGGCGGAGGACGCCGGGTTCGACGGCGTCATGATCGGAGAACACGTGGTCATGGGCCCCGATGCGGGGGCCAACGGCCGGATGGCGAATCCGCGCGAGTCCGCGCTGCCGGGTAACCAGGACCCCGCGACTCCCTGGCCGAGCTCGCTGATGCTACTCAGCGCGATCGCCGCGGTCACCCACCGGGTCCGGCTCGTGGCGGGCGCGGTCATCGTTCCCCTGCGGCACCCGCTGCTCCTCGCCAAGGAACTGGCGACTCTGGACCTCCTGAGCGAAGGGCGGCTCGTCGTGCTGCCCACGGTCAGTTGGAGTCGGGACGAGTACGATGCCCTGGGCGTCCCTTTCGAGCGCCGCGGCGCCCTCCTCGACGAGAACCTCGCTGCCTGGAGGGCTCTGTGGCGAGGTTCGCCGTGCGACTTCTCCGGAGAGCACTACGCCTTCCGTGACGTCTACCTCGACCCCAAGCCCTTCCGCCCGGACGGCCCACGGCTCTGGTTCGGTGGGGCGAGCCTGCATCGTAGGGTTCGGTCGCGCATCGTCCAGTACGGCTCCGGTATCCATCCGCTCACGCTCCCCGATTTCGCGTCGCTACGGAGCCTCAGCACGGATATGAGAGATGCCGGACGTGACTTCTCCGAACTGGAGCTGGTCGGTGGCGCACCCGCGACCTTCCACGACGGCTCCTCGGTCGCCGACCTTGACGAGGCCTTGGCGACACTCCCCTTCCAATACAACTACGGCTTCCGGACTTTCTGCATAAAGCCCTCGCAATTCATCGACGATCCAAAGGACGTTGGCCTCTTCTGCCAGCGCGTGATGCGAAAGGTATCCACCCTTGTGTCCTGAACTGATGGCCCCCATGTTTCCCGGACAGGGAATTTGCGGTCTCTATTACGCGGCCAACTGGATTTCATGGTGGGCGGCGTAGATCTCTGCGGGGGTGTTGCACCCGATCGCGGAGTGCAGCCTTTGGTGATTATACCAGTGCTCGATGTAGCGGGTGATATCGATGCGGGCGTGCTCGCGGGTGGGATAAGACACGCGGCTGGTCCTCTCATTCTTGAGTGCGGCGAAGAAGGATTCTGCCATCGCATTGTCGTAGCAGATCCCGGTCCGTCCGACGGATCGGATCATTCGACGCTCGGCGATGAACACTCCGAACTCGTGCGAGGTGTAGTTGGTGAGGTCAACCAGTCGTTGCAACACCGGGCTGTTGACCTCGATCTTTCATGAGGGCTCGGCTGTCCGCTGACGAGGCGCTTCAGCGCTGGCCAAACAGCGAAAATCCGGATGTGGGCATGCAGGTGTCCCGATGCGCTCGGGTGGATCGCCAGGATCCACAGGCTCCCGGATATACTTCCTCATACTCGTCGGTGCAGGCAACAGCAGGGCATCCTGGGGTGGGCAGCACCCGCAGCCGAGTAAGGGCTCCGACCAGCAGCTCGCCCCAGGGCCAGGCACGGTTGAACCGCAGCAGTTGTCTTCGCCCGATCCTGACCAACCGAGCTGCGGTCGAGAACAAGCACAGCCGCAGGCGTTTGGGCTCCCACCGGCGGCGGGCATCGTGTCCGGCCAGAGCGAGCAGCTGCGCCCCGGGGTGAGGGCGCTCGGCGCGCACGATCAGCCGCATCCGGTGACGGGACCGGGGCCGTTTCCATTCCTTCCAACGAACCTGCCGCGTCCTGCGACGGAACCACTCATCCAGACCAGCGAACACCCTGGGGGTGTCCGCGAGCCGGAAGTAGCCCATCCACCCCAGCACGCGCAGTGCCGGTTCCTTGATCCCGCTTGACGTTCGGTCCTTCCCAACCCATCGAATGATCCCGGTTGGTACTACGACTTCTGCTGACTTCTGCCCGGTCAGCCGCTTCCTTACGGTCACGGCCGTCGGCGCGGCGACCAACGTCAAGCACAACCGACACCCGAACAGACCTCCCCGGATAAGAGCAGCTACTTTCCCCCTACGCCTGCCGCATCTACATCCCGACCGTCTTGACGGTGACGGGCTTCACCTTCCCTTGCACGCTCACCCCGATCGGACTGCCTTGTATGCGGTTCGTGTTCCTCAGTGCAGGGTTTCGCCGAGGGTGATCGTGTCGTCGGTCGTGCTCAGTGCCTCGGTTCCAGTGCGCTCATTGCGCTCGTCGTCATCGACGGTGATCCAGGTGATCTGCGACTGGTCTTCGGTGAACTGGCCTTTGGACTCGACGTCGGCCTTGGTGCAGACCGCGTCGCACTTGTGCTCGTTGTGCGTGACGTCGTCGGCGTCGACGACCAGCCGGCCGAGGTTGGACGTGCCGTTGACATCCTCGGCGTAGTAGGTGCCGTCGAGGTCGCCACCGCCCGAGCAGGCGGTGAGGGTGAGGCCGACCAGGACAGCACTGACGGCGGTGGCCCTGGTCCGTGCGGCGGTCCTGGTGGTCTTCACGGTTTTCATCCTCGTCTGTCGGGCTGTCGGGGCGGCGGGAGTCAGCTCTGGTGCAATCGCTGCAGGACTCGCGCCCACGCCCGGAAGCCAGAGCTGAACCAAAGACTATACACATGACTATCTGATCCACCCCGCCTCCATCGACACAGGCAGTACTTGCTGCTCCGACTGAACTGGGGGTTCATCGGGATTCACACTGTGACTGATCTGCGGTAGGCCGAGCGCTCACAGCCTCAGACGAGAGTTGATGGAGTACTGGACTCCTTGGCGGACACAGCGACGACCGTCGACCCGGCATGCGGGAAGCCCCCGGAGCCAGAGCGGCCGAGGGCTTCGTCAGTGTCGTGGGCGAGGTGTTGTTAGGCGACGCGGTGCTCGCGCAACCACGTGTCGAGATCGTCGATGAGATGGACGACGCGCGATCCGATGCGGACATAGGCCGGGCCGTCACCGGTCACGCGCCACTTCTTCAGCGTTCCATATGAGAGCCCGGTGTAGTGTGCGGCTTCTTCGGTAGGCAGGGCAGCACGGTCGGTTCTCAGGGAAGTCATACGTCGGCTCGTGGTGGACCACCCCGCTGCAGTGGGCATCGTAGGTTCTCTCTTTCGTCTTTGGTACCGATCCACTCCGGTGCACGCGTCGGACAGTCTATCCAGATCATTATTTATAGACCGCTATTCTAGCGAGTTATACGTGATTCAGATGAGCACTTATTGGTGATTATGCGTCACTCGTGGTCCATGCAGAGGTGGAAGCAGCCGATGTTTACACTGACCCAATAACACGTGCGACGACAAGCAAGCTCCGGGGGAGCACGCCTGACCGACCTGACCGGCGCCGAGAGGCCGCAGAGGAAGCGCGGGGGTCGAGCTCTCATACGCCGGAGTACGAGTTCACGCTGCAGTGGCTCCTCGATGCCGATCCCACCGACTGGCCGGTTTCGCACAAGAAGTATGGGTGGATATGGCGCCCTGAGCTCCAGGTCGCCAACTTCCTCACCAGCATCGACATGACTCTGCTTCAGGCGACCACCGGGCTACGGCAGAGCGAAGGTCGTCTGGTCGACTGGTCAGGTGTGCCGGAAGCTCTACATGCGCATGGCCAAGGCGACCGGGATCGCACTGTTCGAAAAGCAGCGCTCGCACTTGTGGCGCACGACGTTGCGCTCGTTCTTCGTGGGTCAGGTATCTGAGGCGGTACTCAACTCCCAGTTCGGCCACTCGACCACGGTCGCTAACCTCTACTACACCGATGCCTCCGACCTCAACGGCCTCGCCCAGGCAGCCAAGCTGGTCGACGATGAGTAGCGTCGGCCGCTGGAGAGTCCCGCACAATATCCCGCACAGTGTGAGTAACGTGCGCCCACCCGGAGCACCTCCGGTCACCCTAGAATCACATGATGGCTGAATCACTATGTGGGGATCACATCATCCGGACCGAGCCGATGCATGCTCGACAGCAATCCAGACAGCGTCCGGACGAGGCGTTCCGATGCACAAAAAAGCTCTCTGACCTGCGGATATGCAGGCCAGAGAGCGTGATCCAGACGGTCAGACGTTGAAGCCCAACATGCGCAGCTGGTCTCGCCCGTCGTCGGTGATCTTGTCCGGACCCCACGGCGGCATCCAGACCCAGTTGATCATGACTTCACGTTCGAACTCGTCCAGGGCACTGACGGTCTGGTCCTCGATGACATCGGTCAGCGGGCAGGCCGCGCTGGTCAGTGTCATGTCGAGGGTGATGCTCTTGTCGTCGGCGTTCACCCCGTACAGCAACCCCAGGTCGACAATGTTGATGCCCAACTCGGGGTCGATCACGTCCTTGAGCGCCTCACCGATCTCCTCGCACAGCTTTTCGTGCTCGGGAGACACTACGGCGGTCTCGGCCGACTCAGGGGACTCGGTCGTTGTCGTCTTTTGTTTGTTCATCAGACGCCTTCCTTCTCCAAGGACTGCGACACCGCGTCCTTCCACGCCATCCACCCCAGAAGGGCGCACTTGATCCTGGCCGGATACTTGGACACACCGGCGAACGCCACCGCGTCCTCCAGAACGTCCTCGTCGTGCTCACCCTTACCTCGGGACTGCATGAGTTCGGTGAAGGCCTCCATCTTGGCGATCCCCTCGGTCACGGTCCGGCCGATCAGCAACTCGGTCAGCACCGAGGTGCTGGCCTGACTGATCGAACATCCCATCCCCTCGTAGGAGACATCTTCGATGGTGGCGTCCTCACCGAGTTCGGTACCCGTGGCAGGAGTCAGCGTGACCCGGAGCGTCACTTCGTCCCCACAGGTGGGGTTGGTGTGGTGTGCCTCCGCGTCATACGGCTCCCGCAGTCCTTTGTGCTGCGGGTTCCGGTAGTGGTCCAGGATGATCTCCTGGTACATCGCTTCCAACTGCATGGTTCAGGATGATCCTTAGCTACCCCGGGTA